>Ga0310690_10004078_pt1 | contig 21189 bp, 22 predicted proteins | sample AusTroGonzalo_MG_2_FD_207661 | JGI IMG/M metagenome (GOLD analysis project Ga0310690, IMG submission 207661) | Bovine rumen microbial communities from tropical cattle in Woodstock, Queensland, Australia - Gonzalo_04 (v2) (version 2) | ecosystem: Host-associated > Mammals > Digestive system >... | reverse complement strand
TGAGTCCAGTGACCCACGACCAGATGCCGCCAGATTTGGCGAGGTTGTCGCTATTCTCCGTCGGCTGGTTGTCGATGGCGTTGTCGTATGTTGCCAGCAGGATAGGCGTTGTGAGTGCGCCAGCAGCGTACATATAGTCGCTGTAGCTGCCCGATCCTGCTACACGGTAGATCTTGTTTGCTACACCCTGCTCGGGCAGTGCTGCGCAGGGGATGATGTCACTCTGTGTGAGCGTTTGGTAGAGTGCCTGGAGCTCGGCGATTTCAGCACGGGCTTCAACGTCGGCAGCGTACACCGGTACACCGCCAATGTTCAGCATATCAAATTCGTTAGTCATGATTTTGTTAATTAAAGATGATTTGTCTGTTGGTTTGGTCGTAACGCACACCGCTGGAGAGCGGGAAGATGATGCATCGGTTGGTGGCATCGTAGGTAGGTCCGAGAATGTTCTCTGCGGTTACCTGGCGTACCACTGCAGCAGCAAGCTCCTGCTTCTGCGCTTCGGTGAGTGTAGTGTAGTCGATTCCATCGCCCTTGTCGCCTTTGACGTTTTTGGAGACGGTGTGGCCGTTGCGGTCGGTGACATGAAGCTCATAGCCGAGCAGATAAGCATTGACGCGCTCGGCATAGGAGACAGCCTGTTCGGCAGCACGTGCCGCCACATTAGCCTCCGATGCCTTTGTATTGGCATTTCCGGCCGCTGTGTTGGCCGCAGATGTGGCCTGCTGGGCTGCTGTGTGGTCATTTCCGGCTTGCGTATGATCCTGGCCTGCCTGCGTATGGTCGCTTTCTGCACGGGTGTGATCGTTACCGGCTTGCGTGTGATCGCTTTCTGCACGGGTGTGGTCGTTACCGGCTTGCGTGTGATCGCTTTCTGCACGGGTGTGGTCGGACTCCGCTCTGGTATGATCCTGGCCTGCCTGGGTGTGGTCTGCATCGGCACGATTAACGAGGTCGGTCATCTGGCCGTGGTCGCTTTCTGCGCGCGTATGATCGGACGCGGCCTGTGCAACACGCGCCTGCTCTGCAACAACACGAGCGGCCTCTGCTTCGACACGAGCATTCTCTGCGCCGTCGCGATTAGCCTCGTTGATTTGGCGAGCTTCCTCGTTGTTCTCTCTTGCGCCCTCGTTCTGTTGGCGCTCCGTCTCGTTGAAAACGCGCTGCGCCTCTTTTGTTTCGCGAGCGGTCTCTTTGCTGACGCGCAACTCCTCATGGTTGACACGAAGAGATTCTGCCTGCTCGCGCGCAGATTCCTGCGACTGACGTGTCTGCTCGGCTTCGTTTCTGCGACCCTCGGCAGCAGCACGCGACCGCTCGGCTTCGTTTCGGGACTGCTCTGCAGCTACGCGCGCAGCCTCGTCGTTTGCCAACGCTTCGCTGAGTGCCGCAATGCGGTCGCTCTCGGCCTTGATGGAAGAGAGGTCGATGATGCAGAACCACCACTCGGTGTCTGTCAACGGATGACCAACGTTCCCAGGCTTCAGCGAGCGATATACACTCAAACCAGCCGAGTCCTGCACGACATTGGCGTACCCGTACTCGATGGAGTCGTTATATTGCCCTTTCCAAGCTTCGCCAACTTGGTAGCGAATGACTTGCATTTCATTTTCTGGCATGAATTAGCTTTTTTTAGTTTACAATCGAATGAAAAGTTCCGCTGTTGCGTAGTTGAATCGTATGCGATCGACTTCCTGCTTGAGGCCTCGAATGGTAAGACTGCCATCCTCCGCATCAAACTGCATCGTCGGGAAGAGCATGCCTCCGCTGATGCCTTGGTCGCCCTTCTGGCCTTTGAGTGACGCGAGCCACTCGTCTTTCGTACCGACGAAGCCTTGCTGAACGGCAACATCGTAAGCGGAATCGCCCTGCTCTCCCTGGAGTGAAGCGAGCCACTCATCTACCGTGCCCACAAAGCCCTGCTGAACAGCCACCTCGTATGCAGAATAACCTCGTGGGCCTATGGCGTAGTAAGGCGCTATTTCGCTGTATGCTTCGATGGTCGTCGCGCCCTGGACATCAAGCACTACGTAGGCATCCTGCGGCTCGCCGCCCTCAACGTTCACACGTATCTTGACCGGCTCTGGCTGGATGCGCTCGTCACATACGCCCGTTACGTAGCACTCGTTGTTGAGGTAATAGGTGCGCTGCACCATCAGTTGTCCGCAGCCAAGATGGTGGTCGTCGAAAGCGACACACAGGTCGCCGTTGGGCGTAAGGTGGCAGTTCGTGTAGGTTGTCCCGTCGAAACTTGCTACATACGTACGGTTCTCATTGGCTGCAAAGTAGGCGAACCGAAACGGCACGCTGTACCCGACCTCCGTGTGTTCAGTGATCTGGAAGTCGGTCTTGTAGAATATTTTCTTAATCTGCATGTCGCATAGGTATTAGGTAAGGGGCATTGCTGCCCCTTACTGATTAGTTGTTTCCAGAGGATGCAACTCCCCAGCAGCCCTCGAAATACTTCTCGAGCGCAGTGAGAGGAGTGATGTCCGGCTTGGCCTTGGACTTCCAGGTGGCCGTCACGTTCCATGCTACTGCAGAGGTCAAGTCCTGCTCTACCGGCGCGATGGCCTGGATGCCGGCAGGCTTGTCTGCGAAGTGAAGCAGGGTCTCGGTGCGCCAGCACACGATCCAGTGCTCGTTTTCGGCTTTCTCCCAGAACTCCTTGTTGCCCGAATAGGACGGGTCTTTGAAGTTGAGGGTGTAGAGATAGCCAAGCAGGCGAGTCTCCTCGTCGCCATAGCCGTCGCCGGTCTGGGCAGCGCCGCCATCGAACGTGCCGGTGGTCTCGCTGATGAGGTGGATTTTGCCGGCTGCTACGCCGTTCTCGAATGCGGTCTGCGCAGCAGTGATGTCTGCTGTCTGGCCGGATATCAGCAGCGCCTTGAGAGCTGCGATGTCAAACGATGCGTCGAAAAGTGCGACACCACGGACGCGACCGAGCTCACGACCGCAAGGGTCGCATACATGCTGCAGAGTGTCGCCAGAGGTGGCTGCGCACGTTAGTCTTTGTAAACTCATGATAGTTATTAGTTTGCGCACCTCGGGTTGTAGGTGCTGGTTATACGATAGTTGATTTTGAAGAGGAAGTACGCAGGGGTCATGAAATACGTGACCCCCAGGTACTCCGAGGCAAACACCTGCAGGGAGTTGAAGTCGCTCTCAACAAGCGTGTTGGCAGGATCGGACGCGATTGCCTTGCAGATGAGCTGCCCCAGGCGAAACTTGTCGATCTTTTCGCGTTTGCCAAACACGATGATGGACAATTCGTCCACCTCGTTGTAAGCTCGCGCATTGCCGAATCCTTGCTCTACCTCGCTATACGAGACTCGATTGAGCCTATGGTAGAGCGTGATGTCGTGCTTGTCCGTCTCGTTGTAAACACTGATGCACTCGCCGTTCCTCAAAACAATCGCAGGGAATGTCACATCTTCATTACCAAGGATGGCGACAGAGTCTGCAAGGCCATACGGCTGCAAGTCGAGCGGCTTCTTGCCCTCGTTATAGACGGCATCGATGATCGCTTTGTTGATGTGGTCGATTCTCTCTTTCATGATTTGATATGGCTGGCGATATAGTCTTTAGCAATTTGAAGTACCATTTCGTGCTCCTCGGCTGTCGGTGTGAAGATAGGCTTGTTATAGGTCTCTTCGCACCAGCGCGCCTTTTGCATGTCCTCCGGAGTCCGCAGGCAGATAGCGTAGCCATGCTCAATGGCTTCTGGTTGATATCCGCTCTCCAGCTGTCGCGTCAGCGATAGGATGACCTTGGGGTCAGTACCTCTCTTTGCCTTTACGCGTTTGTACTTGATGTACGCCGGCGTGTAAGTGCCTATTGGTGCTCCCGAGCTGTCCTTGCCCTGGATGTGGATTCTGTTCTTCATCACTGCAGCCAGCGAGAAAGCTTGAATCCTCGTCATCTCGTCGCTTTGCAAGGCCGTCAGTTTGAGGTTGACGGATTGAATGACGGTGGGCAGGTTGGTTTGGAAGTTCATATTACAGGCGTTTCAAAAGAGATCAGTTGGCGAGGCTCTGGGGGATCGTCTTCCGGAAAGCACTCCGAGGAGTGAACGTCGATGCCGGCAACTGCCGTCTTCAACTCTTTCTGGAATTGGTCTTCGAAGTACTCCCGCAGCTCCTTCGGCTTGGCTCGGTCAATGGTTGAGATGTTGATGCGGCTTGACGATCGTCTCTCCAGCATTACTTCAGCACCAAGGAGATACCAAAGCGCGGTGGCCAGCACCTCCTTGTTGCTTACTATCAAACATTCACACACTTTTATGTCCGCAATCTTGTGACATTTATTGACCTCTGCGATGAAGAGCGTCCGGAACTTGAGAAGTGCTCTGTTCTCGATGCGAGACCAAGCCTCTCCAACGTCCTCTTCGTCAGTGACTACATCTTCGATGGACTGCAAAGATATGTCGGGCAACGCGTCCACGTACAGCCCGCTTGGAGCTACTTGGGACGAGTGGCTTATCAATCCGACATATCCTTTCAGTTCCTCAAGCATGACTCGTTAGATTAGGCCTGCTGCTCTTGCGTTTTGAACACTGCGTCCTCGGCAGGAGCAACGGTAGCTTCGAAGTTTGCGTTCGCAGCCGGAGTAACGGTCGTGATTTCCGGTTTCTCTGCAGCCACGTAGTGGAATGCACCGGTAACGCCGTAGAGACGATCGGTCGACTGGTAGGAGTCGGTCGGAGCGTTGAACAGAGCGTAGCTCTTCGATACGATGAGCTGCCAACCGCGACCCTGGACGAGCTCGCCGCCAGAGTAGGTCGGGCAGTCGATGTACTTGAGCTGGCAGTCGAATGCCAAAGTGGTGAGAGCGCCGTCCAGCTCAACCGGTACGGGAAGAGTGAAGAACACGCTGTCGCCCTTCTGGCCTGCAAACGCGCCAACGTAACGATTCCAGTCTACGAGGCCAACCGTACCCTTGGCGAAAGCACCGAAGTGGTTCGTGCCCCAACCCGTGATGGTGCGCGGGTCGTAGTAGGCGTTGAGCGGCAGAGCGCCAATGCCCTTGGAGTCCGGACTGGTCTTCAGCTTGTGGAAGATGTCATAACGGGTGATGAGGCCAGCGCCGCAGATGAGCAGGCTGTCGTTCACTTCGTTGATGATAGCGTCCTCCATCAGTTTCACGTAACCGCTGTTGAAGTCGGCAGACTTGCCGAGGTACAGCGTCTGGGCAGAGGTAGACAGGCTGTAGGCTGCGTTAGCACCCCACTTGGAGGCCTGGGCAGCAATCAAGTTGCTGTCGATCTTGCCAATCAAGCCGATGAGCTTGGTGAGCAGTACTTCGTACAGACCGCGCATGAGCGGAGCTTGCTGTGCGTCGCCCAGGTTCAGCGTCTGCACTGCCTCTTCCTCGTACTGACGGAATTCGTCATCGGAGATGAAGATACCAATCTTCGAGAAGAGGGTGTTGGGGATTTCGCACTCCTTCCAGGTAGCACCGAGCGGAGTGTCGCAGTCGTCGACAGCGGTCACTTCGGACTCCAGGCCACGCTGCAGATAGCTCAGTTTGACGGTACGTTTCATACCTTTGCGCAGTTCCTCGATGTTGTTGATCTCGGTTACTGCGTTATTCTCCAACAGCAGGCGCAGGAAGCCGGTCGGAGTGAGTTTGAGTTGCGGGTCGTTCAGCTTCGCAACGAGGTTGATGTTGCGGATGAGCGCTTGAGCGAACCCAGTCAATGTAATTGCCATGATGATTCAGTTTTTTTAGGATTCGAGGTCAGCAAGTGCTGCAGCTGCTGCTGCATCAATGCTGCTTGTGTCCGCCTCCTTGCCGCTTGACAATTTGACGGTGGTTGGTTGTTGCGGGGTGTATTTGAATCCACCTCCGCCAGGTTGTTGTTCTCCGCCGGAGGATACCTCCAGCAGATGTTTGTCGGCGAGAATGCGGTCGACAAAGTCTCTAAACGATACGGCCTTGTGGCTTTCGTCAAAGTAGTCAAGAGATGGGGTCTCTGCCTGCTTCAGCTTCAGCACGCCGTTCTCGTTCACGAGGACTGCCTTGTTTTCATTGAGCGCTTTGTCGACAAGCGCACGTGCAATCGTCACGTTCGTGTCTCCAAGCTCCTGGTTGGCGTACCGCTTGCCGTTCAATTCGAAGTTAATCAGCATGTCAAGTTGCTGCTTGGCAGCAGCGTTCTTGTAGTCTGCGATCTCCTTCTCCTTGGAAGCGGTAACGTTCGACAGCTGCTTCTGCAGATCTTCGATCTGCTTCGTCAGTTTTGTCACTTCTTCGCCTTTTGCACCGCCTGCGCTCGCGGCCTTGGCCTTCAAATCCTCCAGCTGCGCTGCGAGTTTGGACTCCAAGAGGTCGATTTTCTTGTAGGTGGACTGCTCCGCCTGCATTTCACTTCCAAATCCGTACTTCTCCGCCAGGATGGCAAACTTGTCGTCTGCCGACTTGAGGATGATGGGTTTGAAGTGGTTGAGCACATCGCGGTTGTTTTTCGCTCCATCGAGCGACATAAGCTCCGTGTCGAGACGGCCGGCGAAATCATCGCTTACCTCGTGTTGAGAAAGTTCTGCTGACGACAGCAGGTCGACAAGAGCGGGGTCTTGTTGCATGCCAATTTTGGCAGCCAGGTTGTTGAGTAAATCTCCGAGTTTCATATATATTGGTGTTTATTGGTTGGCTTACTTCGCCTCCTTCGCCTCTTTGGCCGGTTTCTCGGCCTTGGTGGCAGCGTTACGCAGCTGCTCGATGACTTTCTCGGACTCGGCCAGGGAAGTCTCCGTGGCGGCAAGTTCCTCGCGGAGCTTGTCAAGCTGTGCGGCCTGCTCGGCGATGATCGCCTCCTTCGCCTCGAGAGCTTTCTTGAACTCGTCGCGATCTTTCCAAATAGCATCACGCTCCGCCACCAACTTCTTGATGTTCTGCTCGACTTCGGTCGGCAGCTTTGGTGCTACGCCAGCAGGACGCTCACTCGGTTCTGCTTCGTATACCTCCTCGTCGGTCGGGATTTCAACCTTTGCGCCCAGGGAGAGGTAGAAGCTTTTCAGTGTTGCCAGGACGATCCTGGACTTATTTTCGCCATTCGGCGTTACTTTGATAAACTTTGACATAGTAGTATGTTTTTTTGATTTCGGCTGCAAAGTTACAAATAATTTTTATAATTTCCAAATAATTTTTATATTTTTTGCAAAAAAAGTGCATTTTTTTCACTTTTTTCTTGCATATATGAAAAAAAAGTATTAACTTTGCGCCGGATTTGAGATGTGCAAGTCTCATTTCTATTGCCTTGAGTCTACTTGCACGTAGGCTTTATCGCAGCAACCGATTAAGTTCGTGAAAGTAACCACCACGGTGTGTCTACTTATTAAGAGGGCTTCGTGCCCTCTTATTTATTTTGTCTCCATGCAACACGGAAGTCGGAGTTGAAATGTTTCGAATATACCCATTTGCGATTGACGACTATGCGCACGTTCCCTTTATAAATCCACACCTCTCGGACACCTCCAAACTCACCAAACGCTCTCTTTATTTGTTGTATAGCACTATTAGGGTCAATATTGGCAGAAATGTTAATGATAATGAGGTCGGATTGCCCAGACCCTTTTTTCACTCCGTTATATATGGCATTCTGTCCGGTAGTAACCTTACCCTCTGCATAATAATACTTCCCGTTTTCTTCAATCACATAATCTGCGCTTTTAGTTTCATTCGTATTTGGAATAAGATACACATTCATGCCACTATTAGCAAGTTTCATTGCAAGGTGCACATTCTTTGGAGTTTCTTCTTCGTTTTTGTAGTCATATTGGACGTTCGTATACCCATATACGTTACCCTTCTTTGCGTGCGACTTATATACATTCTTAAACCCATCCGCCTTTGTGATTGATTTGAGAATGCTTGCTTTTTCACGATGAACTTTTGCGCTATAAATATGTTCTATAGCATTTTTCATCTGTTCATAAGTCGCAAGCCCAATAGCAACAATAGGTGTCGTGGCAAGGAGTTTGCCTTTTATTGTAGGTAGGCTGATTGTTTCGTCTTTATCCTTATAGTCTTGCAACTTATTTTGAACGTCTTGTATATTCCTCATTCTATCCCGCAGCGCCTTCGGCACAACAGCATCTGCCACCGGAACGAGCTGGTGGCGACAGTTCCAACCGCCGCAGTTGCATTGGAAGTTGTCCGGAGTAGTACCCTCGATCATGCCGTAAGGCAGGCCGGTCTTCGGGTAGATAGCACATTGGTAGTCGTCAATCTTGCCCGTGAGGATCGTCGGGATTTCCGACTTGTGGATGAAGCGCTTGGCCGTGAGGTGCTCGCAGAACTCGCGCGTGGTCTCCTTGTTGCTGCCCTCATACACGAACCAGTCCGTGTTGAGTCCTTCCGTTAGGAGTTTGTTGTGTTGCCCTGTGTACTGCGAAAGTGCCGTGACGGCATAAGTGTTCGCGTAGCGAGCGAAAGCGCCTTGTCCGCCATCTTTTCCAAGCAGGTGCGCCCGCAGCTCTTCCTGCAGGTCGGCAAACTTCGCGCCGGAGGTCACAGCGCGCAAAAGGATGTCGTTGAGTTTGTCGGTCACGTTGGCTTTGAGGCCGTCTCCCATGAGCGCGTCAATGGTGTTTTGGACAGCCATCTGGCGCATCAGTTCGTTCTTCTCCTTGGCCTTGACCGACAGCGTGGCCTCCGGAAAGTGGGACGAGTAGTACTCGTTCTGCTTCTTCTGCAGCACTCCGAAGTACTCAAGGAAATGGGAGATGCCGGCCGCCCACTCCTTGTTTTTGGAGAGCGCTGCCAGCTTCGCCTTGATGAGTGTGAGCCGTTTGAGGTTCTGGATGGACTGCTTCACGTTGCCGGACGCATCGATCTCGAGGTCTTTGGCCAGTGTGAGCACCTCATCGTATATCTTCTTCTGCTCCTTGTTCGCAATGCCTTCGAATGAATCGGCCGCATTGTCAAGGGTCTCTATGACATCCTGCAGTTCAGTCATTACTCATCTTGTTTGTCTTGTTTGTCAAGTCCTCCGAAATCTACGCCCTTGTTGGCGTTCTCTTTCGCCTTCTCCTCTGTCTCCTTGGCCACCTCTTCTGCATAGCCCTCCAGGATGGCCTTCTTCTCCTTGTAATCCTTGTTGGCGAAGTTCTCGTGTTCGAAGAATGCGCGTCGCACGAACTCGTGGATGTTGCAGGAAACGATGTAGGAGATCTCCGTGATGCCGCCGTTCTGCAGCATGGTCATCTTGTTCTCTTCCTTGACACCAAACAGCGGGTCGAGATCGAAAACGGCCTCCAGGCGCTCGACCACATCCGGAGAGGTGTTGAACTGCACCTTGGCGTAGTTCGTTTCCAGGACACGCAGCGTTTCGGGGTTGGCATCCGCTTCGCGCGCACCTTTCAGTTCCTGCATGAGGATGGTGGTGTTGGCTATGTCGAACTTGGTCGGCACGTTGATGGCCGGCAGCATTTCCTTGCGCTTGTCGTCGCTCGGAACGACCATGCGATATCGGTACTCGCATATGAAGTAGTACACGTTGTCGATGTTGCGCACCAAGTCCTCCGCCACGCTGTTGACGAAGTTGTTGAGCTCGTTGGCGTCATACGCCTTGGCCACGCCGGACTGGTCTATCGGGGTCTCGGCAAGGAACTCCATGTTCACAGCCGCCAACGCGTCCTTGATGTGGTTACGCACGCGATCGTCCTGGAGTTTTGCAATGGCCGTGTCCTTCTGGATGTAGCCGATGGGAGGTGACGGCACTTGCAGCTCGCCCGCGCGCGCTGCGTCAATAAGGTGTATGCCGTAAGGCGAGGTGTTGAGGATTTTGCCCGTGCCGTTGCAGTGTGTGCAGGACACCATCTTTCCGGTCTTCTCGTCCTTGACATTGCCAGTGCCCTTGCACTTCGGGCACTCGGTGCTGGTGTAGGCGTACTTCTCGCTGTGGATGTGCTGGATGATTTCGGCCTGCAGATCGCTGTACTCGCGCGCTGCCTCGTCCAGGTCGGGAATCATGCCTGCCAAACGGCTCTCGTAGACGGTGTCGTTGTTCTGGCGCGTCTTGTAGATGCCGCCCACTTTCCATGCCGGCAAGCGGCCGCACTTGTGCTCGTACACCTGCGACATGTTGTACTCGTCCGAGCTGATCTGTTCGTACTTGGCGAACTTGTCCGTCGTGAGGATGTAGTAGATCGCGCCGTTGGTGTTGAGTCTGCGCCCCTTCCCGTTTTTGAAGTTGATGTAGTAGGTCGATGTGTCCTTGCTCTTGAGCACCACATACTCGCCCTCCGCATAATCCACAATCTGGTCGCAGCCAAAGAACTTCGCAATGGGCTTGCAGTACTCGCTCTTGCTCTTCGGAATATTCTCCAGCACAACGGCCACGATGCCGTTGGCGTCAATGAGCGATCGCTTCAGCAGCTCTGCAAACGCCCAGTTGGTGACGGACGTGTGGGTGGGGTAGTTGTATTCGCAGTACTTCTCCAGCGTTTCGTCTTTGGCAACGGCCGACGGCACAGCCTCGGGGTTGTACTGCACGTTCCAATCCTGCGCACGACGGATCTTCTCAAGGGAGTGGATGACCTTGGAAATGGCCTGCTTGGTCTTCGGCACGTAGATGTGCTGGCGGTACTTCTTTATCTCCTCCGGCTCGGACGGTCTGCGCGACATGATTTTATCGCCTGGCATCTCGCCGTTGGCATGAACGGAGAGCTGGTGCGCCAGTTCCATACACAGCGCCTTGTTGGGGTAGTTGCCAGAGAGCGCGTTTTTTACATCTTCAATGTTGTTGATGTCCATGATTAGTAATTCGAATTTCTTTGAGTCTTGTTCTCGCGCACCTTAAAGGTTGCCCGAGCGAGTTTTGTCTTGCCGTCACAGGCCATTGTATAGTTTTCCCAGTCCACCTGGTAGTTGTCCGTTTTGGTCACGTGGGTTGCCGCACCGTTGTTGATGCCGCTCCGGCCGCTGATGATGACCTCGTCGCAGGAGAGCGCGGCCACGATCTTGTCGTGCATGGCTTCGGAGAGGTACTCCGTCTCGCCCTCCCACTCCTTGTAGTACTTGGCGTACAGCGTGACCACATCGCCGTTGGCTTTCACGTAGGTCTTGTCCTCCTGCACGTTCTGCGGGTTCTTAAAGTGAATGGGAAGGTCTGCGCCGGCATATGCGCCGTATGTTTTGAACGGGAATCCGAGCGCGTCTTCTGCGCATTTGTAGAGAATGCCCGAAAAATCGTCTGCAGGCACTCGCACAAGAGGCTGGCTGTACCGCCACGTGTCCGTCCCGTAGTCGCGCACTTTGAGGAAGAACACATCGCCAATCGCGACAAGGGTGGGGAGTGTCTCGAGAAACCCCTCTTGCCCGAAGAGTTGGAATGCCACATCTTCGTCGCCGGCCTCTGTGAGGATTTCAGTGTCGTCCGAGTCAACGGCCATGATTTTGTCCATCGCTGTAGCAAGCATGAGGTGGTATTCGCTTGTAATCACGACTGGCAGTGACTCGCGCAGCTTGGCTACTACGAGGCTCGTGTCTTGGAATTGTATGAACTGATTCTCTAACATGATTTTATCGTTTTGCAATGAGTGTAAAGTCTGCCATTCCGTCCTGGAACGAGTAGCTGAAATCCTTAATCCATCCGAATTTGCCGTTCACGCTTACCAGGCCGTATGGGTTGGCTTTGACAGCCTCGTACTGCGAGATCGTGAGCGGGCAGGAGAACTCGATCTTCTCTGCTTTGAACTTGGCCGCCTGCTTCTGGATGTCGCTGTTCTCCGCTTGTCCGGCCGGATCTGCAAAGCACTTGAGGTACGTGGTGTTGGCGTCTGACTGCAGCACACCAAAGGATGCGTCGGAGTTGATTTTGCCGGATTTGAAGAGCAGGCCGCTGCCGCTGTTTGCTGCGAAGAGGTAGTCCATCCACCTGGCAGCCATTTGCCAAGGCGACAGCATCGCGTTGATGAACTCCTCCGGCCTGTCAATTCCCAACACGTTGGTAGCGCTGTGGGTGATCTCGTAGCCGGTGATGCCCGCACGCTTCATGCACTCGAAAACGAAGATGTTCTCGTCGTATTTGAACTCCTCGCTTCTGTCCACCGACTTTTCTGCCCGACGCGTTTCCTCAATAGCGTAGTTGTCGGCAATCCAGTCACACGTCTTGTTGAGCGCATTGCTCACAGCTTTGATTTTTGATGCGAACGTGCGCTCTCCGTGGATGGAGTCGATGGAGTCGTATTCGGATGTCGTTGCGTATTTCTTGTAGCCGATCGTGAGCTCCGTGATGATGTCTTGGGGCTCGGCTGTGATCTTGATCTCCGCCACGTTGGACAGCGTAAGGATAACCGGCCGCATCTTGTAGAACCATTCCCAGCGCTCCACGCGGAGGACGGTCTCTCCGTTTTCGGTGGCGAAGCCCCAGCCGATGCAGTCAAGCGCAGAGAGCGCCTCGATGACGCTTTTGAACGAGACGGACAACCCTCTGCTGATTCCGCGAATGGCGTAGCCGTTCATGATGAACTTGAGCGCGCCCTGGCCGATTCCGCTGCCGCTTTGTGGCGCGTTGGGAAGTGCCAACCAGCCGCTCTTCATCTCCACGCTATTTTCAGTCAGCGTCTGGCACAGCTGGTAGAGGACATCGCCGACAGCATACGCCTGCGCATAGAGGCCGCCGAGTTGGATCGTGTCGTACATGCGCATTTTGAACTCCGAGTTAGCGCCCAGCTCGAACCATACGCCGGCCGTGGCATAAACATCGAAGTCCACATCGACCTTAAACGGCAGGTAGAGGCTGTTTTCGGCATTGACGCTCGCCTCGCTCAACTCGATCGTGTGGCGGGAGTAGTTCTCAAGTTGGGATGGAATGACGGAAACATACGTGTTTCGCACACCGAACCGAATCACTCCGTTTCCTCCTGCATCAGCGTCGTCGTTCCAAAGGAATACGTCCGTGTAGTATGGATCATCGTCACCACCATCAGTGTCCTTAAACTTACCGTTCCCTTCGTATCTTGCACGAAAAGCCTCCGGCCGTCTCCTGGCACAAACGGAATAGTACCTTGCTGTAGTTTGCGGGTAGCCGGAGCTGACTACGTGCTGCCATCCGTTGTCGAGTGTCAGCCGGTAGTGCAGCGTGGCGATGAACGTTCCGGACAGCGCCGAGGTACATCCCGCGCCGTACTGCTTGCGGAACTCCGTCACATCGTCAACGGAATACAGCGGGTCGGTCGTAGTCGATGTGTTGATTTGGCCGTACTCGCTCTTGTCCACCTTGTCCAGAAGAAAATTGAAAGATGCGGGGCTGCTGTTAATTGGGAAGTACGCGCCCGTGTTGGGATTAACGATGCTCTTGCCCTGGGGCTGCGACAGCCGGTTCGTGTGACAGAGCTGCTTGGTGGGCAACTGCAGCAGGTACTCGACAGCGCGCTTGCCCGTAGGGATCAGTGTTCCGTCGATCGTTTTCTGGTCACGCAGGTTGACCTCCTTGTCGACGCGGTTGTTGAACGTGGTCTTGATGCCAATCTCGCCCACCTTAACCGATACGCTTTTGTAGTCGCCATCAAGGAAACTGCATGTGGAGAGGTCAACACTGCCGCTGTAGATGACGTCCGTACCGGCAAAAACCTCGTAAACCACCGGAGCGTCGATGTTGGCGTCGTAGGCCAGCTTGATAACGTTGTGCCCAACGCCATAGAACTCCAGCTCGCCGGATGATACCTCCGCCCCAATGCCGTGGTAGTCGTGGCGCTTGAGCGTCATCTTGAGCCCGTCGAAGCCGGCAGGCTCTTCGATAACGTAGGTGGTGCTGTTATATGTCAGTTTGTGCGTCAGTTCCATGTCCCTTGGTACTTGGTGTTGAGGTAAGTGCGCCTGCTGCCGCCGTGCGAAACGCTGATGCCGGAGCGGTCAACGTTGACGGTCACAGCCTGCTGCTTGGGTATGTTGCGAGCGACTGCCTCGCCGAGTTTGTCGTAGTCGATAACCAGCCCGCCGTCCGTGGACTTGACGAATTGGTTGATGGTTTGGCCGATGCTCGGCAATTCGGGTACGTTGAGCTTCGGCACATTGTACTCCGGCCACGTTTCCGGCCGGTTTATTTTGTTGTGTGGCACGATCGATGCGCCTTGCGGCACGTACATCAACTCCGCGCCTTTCTCGCCTACGATGGCGTATTCTCCACGTCCTCCCTTGCGGCCTTTCGCGTATTGAGCAAGCGGCTTGGCTGCGATGACCGCGATCTGGGCAGCACCCATTGCAGCGTTGATGGCCGCCATAACATAGCTGGCCGGAGGCATTTGTGTAAGAGCGGCCGTTATGGCAAGCGCCGTGTTAATACCGGCATTGATGATTGCCTGGGCTTTGTCATACTTGGCTTTCTTGAGCTTCAGCGCAGCCTCCTTCTTGTCGTACTCCTCCTGGGTGATGAGCTTCTTGTTGGAATTCTTCTTCGCCTCCTCGGCATCGGTGGTGTACATCTCCGAGAGCTTGTCCATCTCTGCCTGCACGTTCTGGCTGAGAGCCTCAAACGCGAGATCGGAAATCTGCTGCATGTACGACAGCGCGGTTTCGAAGCCATCCAAGACTTTTTGCAGCGAATTCTGCCGGTACTCGGTTTCCTTGTCAATTTCCTCTTTCTCCAACTGCCACAACTGATCGTCGTAGTCCGCCTTAAGAATCACGCCCGCCTTCAACTGCTCGTCCAAGTGTTCTCTGCGAGCGTCGATAAGCGCCATCTCGGCATCGTGCTGATTCTTCAAAGCATCCAATCCCCCCCCAGCAGCAACGGCACGTTCGGCTTTTTCTGCGGTTCGCTCTAACTCAGCGATGTATTGTTCGTCGACAGCAAGCCGGTCTTCCGCACCCTGCTTGTCTATTTCAGTGAGCTTTGCCTGCAGTTGGAGGTTTATTTCCTCAATCTTCGCCGACTTGACCTCCTGGGTGTCCGTGGATCGGTTGACCGCCTGGCGCTCCAGTTCGGCTTCCTTTTCGACTTGCTGCTTGAGTGCGTCGTAGTAATCGTCCAGGACGGCTTTCTGCTCTTCCACACTCTCCGCACCGGTCAGCGCGTTCTTGCGTGCCTCCGCCACCTGGACATCAATAGCCATGAGCCGTTTGGCCTGCTCCTCTTGGCGCGCAATCTCTCGATCGTCGATATCTTTTAGGTCGTTCTGCAGTTGCAGACGGATGGCAGTGATTTTCACTTTCCCTTCCTCCTCGGTCATCTCGCGTCTCTTGACGGCAGCCTGTATTGTCTTTATCTGGTCATCGGCCTCTTTCTTGAGGATGTTTTTCTGCATGTCCAACTGCGCTTGGTATTCCTCTTCCGTTCCGGTCACTTGCGACATAAGCGTCAGCAGATTCTTCCGGTTCTGGATTTCGGTCTGGCGTGCCTTTTCAGCATACTTGTCGCGTACGGCCTGGATCTCCGTCGCTGCCTTCGCCTCGAGCGCCTTGTAAAGTGCAGTGCCCTTTTGCACCTCCTTGAGCTTCTCCTTGTAGTTGAACTTAATCTGCGCGATCTCCTTTGCAGCGCCCTCCTGCATAAGGTCAATCTGCGTCTGCTGCAAGTCCAAAGCAGCCTGCTTGCGAGCCTCCGCAAGCTCTTGCTCTTTCTCTTGAGCGGTTCGCTGCGCCTCGTTTGTCTCCTTGAGCAGATCGGAGCTCTTCTGCATGGCATCGTTGTACTTCTGCTGCGCGTCGACGAGGTCGTCAATCGCCTGCTTCTGTATTTCCGACAGCTTCTTGCCCTGCTCCGCGCGCTTGAGCGCTTCAGCAGCGCGTCGCTCTGCGGCTTTCATGACCTTATAGGTGCTGGTAACCACTCTGTTGTTGCGCGCAATCTCCTCGTCGTTGTATTTCTTTGTTTCCTCTGCGTTCCTCTTTGCATAGTACGCGCGTGTCTGCGCGAGCTCGACTTCGGACGCATTCCGCTTCCTTGCTTCAAACAGCGCCTTCTCCTCGGCCTCTTGCATCTTGTCTATCTGCCTTTGCCGTTTCCTTTCGCGCTCTGCTTGACCAACTGCCGTCTTCGACATGGTTACCTCGAGTGCCTCGTTTGCCTTGTTGAACTCGCGCGTTGCCTTTGCGCCTTCGGAGTTGTACTTTACAAATCCAACGATAGCTGCTGTCGCTGCCGCAATGGCTGCTGCCAGGAGCACAAACGGGTTGGCGTAGATGACGGCATTGAGCGCGGCCTGCGCGATGGTCGCAAGCTTTGTGACAACCGTATGCGCTGCAAGCTTGATGGACGCTCCAGCGGAGGCTGCCCCATTCACGATCCACGCCTTCGTGTTTCGCGTGAGCGATGCCGTCTGGTCATCTTTTGACTTGGCTGCCAGCTTCTCGATAGCCGTGTTGAACACCACCTGGAAAGCGCTGTCCTTCTGGAGCGCGTTGTACACTTGCTGCGCTCCGGATACGATGGAGATCGCCGCCTGCACCTTGTAGAATGCTTTCTGCAGGCCTTCCAAATCATCCCCCAACACCTCCGCAGCAGATGTGGCGATGTAGAACGTTCCGGCAAGGCCGTCGCCAAGTCCCATGATGGCGTCCATGTTCTTCGTGTCGCTTGCCAGGATGCGGATTCTTTGCTGTGTGTCGCCGATTTGGTCTTCCAATTGGGCAGCTGCAATGGAGAGCTCCGTGAAAGCCTCTGTGCCGAATTCTCCGGCATCCTCCATCTCCATCAAGCGCTCGCGCAAGACGCGTAGCTGCTGCACGACTTTTCCGGACTGGCCAGTGAGCGTCTTGTATGTCTTAATCTGCTTCTCAAGCTCCTTAATGGACTGCTTTGTCGCAGCAATCTCTCCCTTCTGCTCCTTAATCTGGTCGCGATAGTATTCCTTATTGACCTTGAGTGCCTTACTGAGCTCTTTCTCGTCAGTTATTTGCTCCTTGAGCGTTTTTGCAGCCTCTTTCTCTGCATCGGTAAGAGCGCGCATAGCCTTTTCCTGCTCCTCCGCCTGCTTGGTCAAGTCAGCGAGCTGCTTCTGCGCATCGGTAAGGTTGGCTTCCGACGTGATTTTTATGATGATGTTATCTGCCATGTCGTTTCATTGCTTCTATACGTTCCTTTGCTGCTTTCGCGTCTTGCTCTGCTCTCTCGATGGTTCGGTCGAGCTTGGCCATGAATTCAAGAAAGGTCATGTGTTCGAGGTTCTGGAGGTTGCCGTCGGCCACGATGTCCTTCCATTTTTCCATCTCGTCTATTCTTTGCCCGAGTTGGCGATACGGAGACACTCCAAATGTATCTTGTTCAGTTCGTCGCACATCGCTGAATAGGTGTCCAAATCGGTGTCGACATTCCGCAAGAATGGCATTAACTCCAACAAAGGCTTCTGCGTAAAAAAATCGCGCACCCCTTTATCTTTCCGCCACTTGGCTATTTTCTTCTCTGCGTACTCCGGCTCGTAGACGGCAGGGTTCTCTGTCTTGTCAAAGAAGCAGACGCTGGCGAGCTTGTAGAGCAGCTCTGTGTCCGTCGTCATCGTGAGCCGCTGCTTGAGCACCTGGTTGAGTTGGTTGATTTTGAAGATGTCGATTTGCTGTTCGTGCAGGAGCTTGTCGATCGTGTCTGCGTACCGGATGAGGAACTCACGCGAGCAGCGCATCTCCACCTCGTTGTACACGTTGAGAGCCATCAGCCCTCGCTCGTACGGCAAGTTGCTGATGTCAGCAAAACGATAGTACTTCGTGCCGCCGGATGTAAAGGCGTACTCGATGCGGTACTTCTCCTTCTGCTTGCGGCGCTTGTCCATTTCAATGCGCCACACCTCTGCAAGTTCGCTTATAAGTCCCATATTGCTTTGATTTTTGTGGTGAGGTTGGATGCCGTGCCGGTCGCTATCACGACGCGATTGGCCTCCAGCCGCCACGTGTTACGTTTTTCCCAGATGGTCAACTTCTGCTTTGAGCCGTCCACGTCCTTGGTGTAGATACGCGGAGAGCCGTTGCAGGGGCAGCCGATCCTGGAAAAGACAAATCCTAATGTTTCCGCTTCGATGCTCATTCGTTTAGCCGGCAGATGACTGCCGAGATTAGTGTGTTCAGTCCGATAACCGACAGCATGTCAACCAGCACCCACCAAGACAGCCCGAAAAGAATCGGGTCGATGATGATCGTGTAGATTCCGCCCATGCAGATAAGGCACTCGAAGAGCGGTTTGCGCAAGATCCCCAAGCGCAAAGCATCCAACCACTCCCCAAGCGCCTCTGCAGGCTTGTAAAAAATCATGCCCTCCCACGTGGAAACGTGGACGGCCGTGATAATGAGTGCCAATATGACGATGCGGGTCAGCATTAGAGTCTTTGTAAGTAGTTAACAACCTGGTCTTTAAACCACTTTGTAGCGTCTGCTACGTTCTTTTGACGGGTGGCCTGCTCCCGCACAACATAGGTGTCCGGCTGGCTCTTGAATGACGGGTTGCCGTCCTTGTCAAGATACGTGCTTATAGTTGCACCAACCCAATATGACCCATCGCGCTCGTCCTCTGCCTGCAGGATGAGTCGAGTGCCAGCGCCTCCCTTCTTTTCGGAAAGCCATATCTCGTTTGCGTATTTGCTTCTCCATTTGTCAAAGTTCGGGAGTGCCTTTACGATGTTGATTGCACTACGAACCATTCCTTTGTCGTAATAAAAAGTTGCCATGTTAGTAGTTCGGTTGCAGTTCCTTGTAGAACCGGTGGAAATAGTAGCGCACGTTATCAAGGAAGTCCGCCTGCTGCGCTACATTCTCGCGGGAGTCCTTCACTGGTTTGTTTTCGTCATCGGACAGCACGTTCTCGAAGTCGAAGATGGCGGGTTTGCATTTCTCGCTGTCGAATACGATGTCGTATTGTTCGAAGAGGCTGTTCATAAAGTACCGGCTGTCCGCCAGGCGCGGGTTCGTGCCGCTGTACTGCATCTGCGATTTGGTAAGGCCAAAGTAAGCCTTGACCACGTCGTAGTTGTTGAGCAGGGAGAGCGTGGTGGCGTTCTTGCCGGCCACATCTCCCGTGACAAGGAAGAAAGCGTCTGGGTATTTGTCGCCAATCTCCTTGCAGACCATTCGCGTTGTGGCGTTCTCGAGCCGGATGCACTCCACGCCTCGTGCCTGGCCGTTCACGTGTTGGAACAGCGTGCATGTCATCGGGTTTCGGTTGAAGTCCCAAGACATTACCAGCGGGTAGTTCGGGTCGTACTCCACGTGTCCGGTGTGACGCGCCCTGTCGAAAGCGAAAAGCCACAACTTCTCGTTGATGGCCTGCGGGTTCTGCTGGTACTGCGTCTCGAACGTGAAGCGGTTCGCCTTTTGAATCTTGTGCAACTCCTCTACGGTATGTTTGAACGGGTAGAGCGCCACCTCGTTGCCGTTCTCGTCCTTGGACAGCGCCGGCAGGGAGAGAACCGTCCACTCCTCCGGCTCGAGGTCGAGTAGGTAGCCGCAAAGGTCTTGTTTGTGCAAGCGCTGCATGATAATGATAATCGGCGTTGAGCGATCGTTCACGCGGGAGCGGATGGTGTTCTCGAATTGGTCGTTCACTTTTTGCCGCTTTACAGGCGAAGTAGCGTCGAGTGGCTTGAGTGGGTCGTCGATTAGAATACAACCTCCCCAAGAGCCTGCTTTGCCCTCTATCTCGAAATCTTCCGCACCCTCCTCCTTGACGATACCAGCACCAAAGCCGGTGACCTGGCCGTCCGAGGATGTGGCGTAGATGCCACCTCCGGCAGTCGTGTACCACTTCTGCTTCGAGTGGCTGTCTTTCTTGACCTCCACCCAGGGGAACAGCTCGCGATACCAATCGCTCGTCACTGCGTCCTTGATGCGCTCGGAGTTGTCCAGCGCCAGGTTGGCAGAGTAAGAGAGCATGATGTACTTCGAAGCTGGATTGATGGCCAGACCCTTTTTCACGAACGCCTTGAGCATCTCCGTCTTGCTGTAACGCGGTGGGCAGTTGATGATAAGGCGCGTACACTTGCCTGCAAAGACATCGTCCAAAGCAGCCGCGATCTTCTTGTGGTGCTCGCCCACGTTGAATTTGCGGTTGTTTTCCTCAAAGAAGAAGTAGCGAGTCGCCCAGAGGGTGTCCGTCTTGATACAATGCCGTATGATCTGCTTCTCCGTCATATCTTTTTGTCAAGTGCTGTGTAGAACGCAGCTGCTTCTTCCGCTGTCAGTTCCCGCTCCTGCATGATGCTGATAGGCTCGCCGTTCTTTCCGGTTATCTCCGTGGCGGGCTTTTCTCCGGCTGTGTCGCGCAGAGAGTTGAACGCTTGCACGTTGCCGGACATGGCCTCCTGGAACATCGAGACAGTCATTGCCATCTGATTCGTCATCTCCTTTGCAGAGATACCAAGGTCAGCCATGCGCTTCTTTGCTTCGGCTTCCGTGCACTTGCCGTTGAGGAGCATGAGCACTGTTTCACGCAGCGATTTCTTCGCTCTGCGTGCCTCGCCGGAGCGTATTCCGCCGTTTCTGCCTCTTAGACTTGCTTCACGCTTGGTTCTAACTGGCTGCAGTTTGTTCTTGTTTCCTTTGCCTGCCATATCCTATTTGTATTGCCATTTGTAGCCTCCTGCGGTGTGGTGTTCGCCTCGACAAACGCCACCGATAGAAGCAACACTTATGCCTGTTTCGCGCGATGCTGCGCTGATACTTTTGTACTCTTTCACCTCCGAGCCGCACTGTGTCATCCGGAGCACTCGTCTGCTGCGAGAGGTGTTGTCCGAAATCCGCTTGTTGCGTGTGCCGTGGTTGCAGTTCTGCTCCGATGTTACCCATTCGAGGTTCTCGGCGCGGTTGTCGCTCTTGTCCTCGTTTTTGTGGTTCACTTCCGGCAGGTTGCTCGGGTTGGGCACGAATGCCTGTGCCACGAGACGATGAACGTTGTAGTACTTGCGTTGTCCGTTCATGCGCAAGCCTATGCGCTGGTAACTGCAGTTGCTTTCGAACGAGCGCAAGAGACGTGGCGGAATGCTGTAGGTTATCTCCGAATGGCCGTTGCCTTGAGTTATCTCGCATGCTGTCCGGCGCACTCTGCCCTGGTCGCTCACTTGGTAGCGCCCTTCGTAACCTGCTATGTCGCGCCATTGCTCTTGCATCGTTCTTTCTTTTTGCGCAGCTTGGCAGGCTTTGGAAACGAAGAAGAGACAACCTCCGCCCGCCTTGCTGCATGTTGTTTGTCGTTGTTTTATGTTCCGGAGGCCGCGCCCCCCCCCTTTTTTTTAAGCGTGAATCGGTGAAGATCCTGCTTCTATA
>Ga0310690_10004076_pt1 | contig 21195 bp, 9 predicted proteins | sample AusTroGonzalo_MG_2_FD_207661 | JGI IMG/M metagenome (GOLD analysis project Ga0310690, IMG submission 207661) | Bovine rumen microbial communities from tropical cattle in Woodstock, Queensland, Australia - Gonzalo_04 (v2) (version 2) | ecosystem: Host-associated > Mammals > Digestive system >... | reverse complement strand
GTTCCAGCGTGCCGCCATCACCAGGCCAAAGAATGATACTCCCACGATCCTCCAGTGACCAGTTCTTGACATCAGTGTAAAGAGTGTTATCCCTTCCGTTTCTCATGGTGAAGACGGGCGAGAGGTCATCACGCTCCATGGGCAACGGTGTCAGGATCCACTGTTGCTGGGTATAACCTTTGTTATATTTCAAATGTGACAATGTCTTCGACTCAACAGCTTGGTTGTTGAGGGGTGCAAGGGGCTGACCGCTACACCGTGCCACGATGTAATAGGAACCTTCCTCGGTAGGAATGACTGGCATAATGTCGTCACCGCCCTGAATGTTGAACACAGTCTCTGCATTCACCTGTCCTTTTTGATAGCCTGTTCCTCCAGGAATCGTCATCACATATTCGCGAGTCGGTCCCTGGCCGTTGTAGAAGACATCGTGGTCCAAGGCAGCAAAGCGGTAAGTGGTCGTATATGCCTGCCGCTCACTCGTGCCTACAAAACCCTGTACGGGGCATCCCTCCTTATAGCTATCAGCATGGCGATAGACAGCTGCAGCCGTCCATTTGTCCCTATTCTCAGCATAGGCCAGACGTGTGCCGCGACTGGCTTTCATGAACTGGCTGCGGGTGTGCTCGCAAGTGCCCCACCAGATGCCTTTTGTCAGACCGTATTCGGAGCCCACCATACACTCCATGGTGTTATGCAGTTCATCGCCCACACCCACCTTTCCGTCAGCTGCGACCTGCTGATAGAAAGCAGCAAAGGTATCGAAAGATCCAGCCAGCTGGTGGGTATTGCCTTCGTCGAGGTAATCTTTACACTCGTTGTACCAGGGTAATGCCTGGTCGTTGTTCAGCGTATTGCCACCGCAGAGCAGTATGTCCTTGAAAGACTCGGCATAGGTCGGATCCTCGCGGAAGATGCGACAAATCTCCCGCATCTCTTCTTTGGTGCCCTGCTTCCAATCTGTATAGTCAGGTTCGTTGAAGGGCGAGACGCTCACCACCTTCAAGCCCTTAGACTCTACATAATCCTTGGAAGCCGCAATAAGGGCCGCCCATCGCGGCGGGAATACCGCCACGGGGTTCTGCACGTTGGAGTGGTACCAGTCGATGACACCTGCCTCCTGGTCGGAATTCAGGTTGATGCCTGCATTGGGAGCCCATTTCTTTACATAGCCAATGCGCGTATCCAACGCTGCTTTCTGGGCGGAAGAGAGCTGTCCGTTCTCCACCGCAGCCGTCGTCTGAAAGCTCAGCCGTACGATGTCAATAAGCTCCTTGCCTGCGTAGTTCACACCACGCGCGAGATTTCCTTCACTAATCCATGCGAGGTCGAGGCCCCACGTGATATCAGGCAGCTTCGTGCCTTTGTCTTCGATGCGATAGGGAACGGTTGTGTGCGGTACCTCTGTTGCCACCAGGTTCGAGGCCCCGGAGATGACCTGAGCCGCTATCGGAGCGATGCCGGCACTCAGTACAGCCAGCAATAAAAAACTCTTTTTCATTCGTGTTGTGTGGTAAATGATGTTTTTTCTTTATTGAAATGGATTCCTGTTGTAGTGGTCTTCATCGGCGGTCTTGAGGTCGTTGATGTGACGTTTGCAAAGCTTGCGCAGCTCGTTGCAGAAGAGCAGGAGTGTGATAGCCAGGAGCCACTCCATGCCTGGTGACACCTCCTCCGTCATGGCTATGGTGTCGAAGATACCATGTGCCAGAATCGGCGCGAACAGCACCCAGACAGCATTCCGGCGCGGATGGTGTCCAAAGTGTACGAGGCTATAGTAGTAACCCATGAGGACGGCAAAAAAGAAATGCGCCGGCACGGAAAGTACGCCGCGTAACAACGCCGTCGCCGCCCAGTTCTCCCCTGCTCCAAAGACATACATGATATTCTCGAAGGCTGCGAAGCCGAGGCCTACGCATACGGCATACACGATGCCATCGAGATGCTCGTCGAAATAAGGGTTCCTGCGCAGTAGCAGCCACAGGCAAAGTAACTTCGCACACTCCTCGGGAATCGCCGCCAAAGCGAAAGCATTCCAGAGGGCGCCCCAAAATGTCGTGTAGTTGTCCAAGGTCCCTGTGAGCGTGGACAGTGGCGTGGACAACGCCAAGGAAAAGAAGACTGCCATGACACCGAACACAACACCCCTCAGCAAGAGTCGTGGAGGCTCGGGACGTTCCTTGTCGCGGATGAGCATGATAATCATCAGCACGACAGCAGGAAGCAGTGCGGCAGCAATGATAACCGAGGCGTAAACAGACATAAAAGCACAATTTTCGTACAAAGAAATGAAAAAGTTCAATGCGCTGCAAATTTTTCAAAAGAAAAATGCACATGAGCGCTCACTTTACAATTTCTTGCAGAAAAAATTTGCAGGAAGATAAGAATGCCATTACCTTTGCATCACCGTTCTTTGACACACGTGGACAGTTTTCTGTCACATCGATTATAGCCGCATCGGTTAGATTGGGAGACTCATCAATTACATACAGAAAACCGAGACACGCTTCGCTCTCCAATGGCGGGCTGCGCCCTTCGGGGTAACCTCTTCACGAGGCCGGCAGATTACAAAGGAAGTGGGCACTCAAATCATTCATACTCGGAGTTCTCATCACATCATCGATGCGGCTTTTTCATGTCTCCACTACTCACATAATACTCGACAATAGTTTCTTGAATTCCAGAAACTTCACACTAATCTCTTCATCTGTTAATTGAGGGTTGTCTGCACGCAGCCAAACCACGAATGCCTCCTCGGCTTTTCTGGTCGCCATGGCCCGTCCCATCTTCAATCCGCTGGCATAAGGTGTCTGGGGTAACAATGCCCTGTTGAAATTACCGTCGCTCATAAACTATACCATCTTTTTGCGTTGCAAAAATACAGATAATAAATGAGAAGTGAAAAGTGAAAGAGTGAAAAGTGCAGAATGAAAAGAGAAAAATGAGCGCTTTCCCAAAAAAACTTTAAGCTTTAAACCCACATTTTTCATTTTTCACTTTTCATTTTTCATTATTCTCCGTACCTTTGCGCCCATAAGGAGTAAAAGAACATTCATGAGACGGTTTCTATTCATTTTGGTGAGTTTTTTGTGCGCGTGCGACATGTGCGCTGCGAAGAAGGTGGTATGGGTCATCGACGCCGGGCACGGCGGCCACGATGTAGGTTGTGAATTCGGTTATGTCTATGAGAAGAGCATCTGTCTGGCCGTGGTCAAGGAGGTGGGCCGTCTCGTGAGCAAGAACATGAGCGATGTCCGTGTGGTCTATACGCGCGAGCGGGATGCCTTCCTTTCCCTGCAAGACCGTTGCGATATCGCCAATGCACGCGGTGCCGCACTCTTCATTTCCATCCATGTCAACTCCGCCCCGAACCCCTTCGCCCGCGGCACCGAATCCTTTTACGCCACGAATGTACCGATGAAAGGCACACAGGCTGGGAAAAGCGAACTGTTAGCACTGCTGTTGCAGAAGCAATACCTGAAGAACGGACGCGAAGTGAGCCGCGGCGTCAAGCAGCGCGAGCTTTATGTCTGCGAGCACACCAATATGCCCAGCGTACTCACCGAGGTAGGATTCATCACCAACTCCATCGACAGGGACTACATCAACTCCAAGGAGGGGCAGGCCGAGCTGGCGCAATCCATCTACGAGGCATTAAGTGAATGGAAGCAGTTGACGCAGGATGGCAAGGTGCCGCAGCGCACGCTCCGCAACCTGCGCTACACCCATCACGACCCCATCACGATGATTACCACGCCACAGAAGGAGAAGGAAATGGCAGAAGCCGACGCCCGCGCTAAGGCAGCGGCGGAGGCCAAAGTCGTGGCGGAGGCCCAGGCCGAAGCTGAGGCACAAGGCCAGAGCCAGACGGAGCAAGGGGTGACGGTTGCCGAAGCCATCGCGCCGTCCACAACACCCGAGGTTGCTGAGGCCAAGACTTACTTTGCCATTCAGCTGATGAATACAGCCAAGAAACTGGAGGAGGGTGACTACCGTCTGAAAGGCTTCAAGGACGTGCGCTTCATCCCCGCCGGCGAGCGTTTCAAGTGTATCTTCAGCTATTCCGAGAGCTATTTGGACATCAAGAATGAGCTGGTGCAGGTGCGCGAGACCTTCCCCGAAGCCTTCATCGTAGCCTTCCGCGGCGATCAGCAGATCACCACGGCCGAGGCCCTCAAACAGAGAATGTAAACTTTTAACTATCAACTAAGCCTTGGACAAACACTATCATCCTGTCGTCTGCCAGCGCCTGAGCGCCATCTTCGAAGGGCGCGAATGGGACATACTGATCCCTTACCTGACGACACTCTCCAACTCCCATTTCCGCACGGCAGGCTATCTTATCGGCGAACGCTGCCTGCCTGCCGTCGGCGCAGATGACTTCTGGGCCGTGGCACAGCGACTGATCCTTTGGGATGCTAAGGCCTTCACCGTCACCGTAGGCAAGGCAGCCTCAGCACGTTTCAAGAGCGGCAGCCTCAGCCTCGACGATGCCGGTTTCCTGCATCTGATGAGCGCTTTACAGGATGACAGCCATGTCATCGACCGCGAGAAGCTGCTACGACTCTGGCTGCCGTCGGCAACGAAACCCGAAACGATGGAACAGCTCTTCAACCACTTAGGTGTGCTGACGCCACGCCGCCGCGTCGATTTCCTACTGCAGTACGACAACCTCTGTGCTGCCTTTGTACTGCTGCGTACGCTGCGCTTCGAAGAGCACGACCGCGATTACCTCACCGGCGTCTGCCGCCAGCTAATACGGCGTGCCGCCACACAGTCCTCCGCCACCAGCAGCGGCGGCAGCCTCAGTTTCAATCTGGCCAGCCTGCTGCGCACCTATTTCGACCTTCCAGATCTTCGCGGCACCTTCTCGCTGCACCTGGAGCCCTACGAGCTCACCAGCATCGACACCGACTTCGATGTCTTCCGGCGTGCCGTCACCAAAGTGTGAAACTTTTAGAAGTACCATACAATAAAAGTCAACCCTCGCGCGTTATTAAAAGGTAAAAACGCACGTAAGCATTATGATAGAATACATCCGCGGCTCCATTGCAGAGCTCTCCCCCACCCAGGCCGTCCTGGACGCCAACGGCGTCGGCTACGGCCTCAGTATCAGTTTGAACACCTACACCGCCATTCAAGGTCTGAGTGGCGATGTGAAGTTATATGTCTATGAGTCTATCCGCGAGGATGCCTACCAGCTTTGGGGCTTCGCCACGAAGGTGGAGCGCGAGTTGTTCCTGCTGCTGACGACGGTCAGTGGCGTAGGTCCTGCCAGCGCCCGCGTCATCCTGAGTTCGATGACGACACGTGAGCTGTGCGACGCCATCAGCCGCAGCGACGAGCGACTGCTGAAGTCCGCGAAGGGCATCGGCGGCAAGACAGCACAGCGCATCATCGTGGAGCTAAAAGACAAGATCGTGGCCTTGGGAATCGATGCAGCTGCCGGCGGGCCAACAGGAGAACCTGCGGGAACCGCAATAGCCAACAAGGAGGTGATGGACGAGGCCGTGGCAGCGCTGACGATGCTGGGCTTCTCCCCCGCCCCCTCGCAGAAAGCCGTCCTGGGCATCCTGCGTGCCGAGCCAGATGCCACGGTGGAGCGAGTCATCAAGTTGGCATTGAAGATGCTCTGAAGAGTGAAAAATGAAAGAGTGAAAAGTGAAAAATAAGCGTTTCTATATGTGCTTTGATAACTGTGGACTGGGAAGTCTGCATCTGCTGCGCATACTCTTATTTTTCATTCTTTCATTTTTCACTTTTCACTCTTATGCCCAAAGGGATTCCCTCCGCGTTCGTCCCCAGCGTACCATCCCCGAGACGTATGAGGATTTGGATACGACGGCGGTGTCGTTACACAGGCCCGACAACCTGAAACAAGAGGCAGAGCTGGATTCACTGACGGGCAACTACCGTGTGGGTACGAAGCTGGGCACAGGCGGCTATCTGAACACGCCCATCCTGATGACACCCGACGAGTACCAGCGGTGGACGCTTCGGCAGTCGATGGGCGCGTACTACCGCCAGAAGAACCGCGAGGCATTTGAGAGCAGCGGTAAGAAGAAGTTCGACTTCACCGACATGCATTTCAACCTGGGCCCCGCCGACAAGATTTTCGGTCCCGGCGGCGTGAGCATCAAGACACAAGGCTCCGCCGAGGTCAAGCTGGGCGGCAACATAAAGAAACAGGACAACCCGTCTCTGGCCGCCAACCGGCGCAAGACCTTCGGCTTCGACTTCGACGAGAAGATCAACCTCAGCGTCACGGGTAAGGTAGGCGACAAGGTGAACATGAACATCAACTACAACACCGATGCGACGTTCAACGTGGATGCCCAGCAACTGAAACTGAAATACGACGGCAAGGAGGATGAGATCATCAAGCTCGTGGAAGCCGGTAATGTGTCGATGCCTTCGAACTCCACGCTTATCAGCGGCGTCAGCAGCCTCTTCGGTCTGCGCACCGACGTGCAGTTCGGCAAGTTAAAGCTGCAAGCAGTGGTGAGCCAGAAGAACTCCGCCTCGAAAAGCGCCAGCTCCAAGGGTGGCGCGCAGACCCAGAACTACGAGCTGTCAGCCGTTGACTACGAAGAGAACCGCCACTACTGGCTGTCGCATTTCTTCCGCGACAACTACGACCGCTGGATGAAGACGCTACCCACTATCGCCAGCGGCTTGACCATCAAACGCATCGAGGTATGGGTGACCAACAAACGCGCCGCCTCGACACAGAACAACCGCAACCTCATTGCCTTCACCGACCTGGCCGAGACGAGTCACATCAGCAATCCCATCTGGAAGAGCACCGGCGCCAGCGTGCAGCCTCAGAACCGTGCGAACAGCCTGTATGAGACCATCACCACGAACTACCCCGAGGCACGTGACATCAGTATGGCGACCACCGTGCTGGACGGCATCACCGAATTCAAGGGTGGCACGGACTACGAGAAGCTGCAGAGCGCACGCCTCCTCTCCAGCGGCACTGACTATACGCTCAACAGCGCCCTCGGCTACATCTCGCTGACAGCACAGTTGGAACCTGACGAGGTGCTGGCCGTAGCCTACGAATACACCTACGGCGGGCAGACCTTCCAGGTAGGCGAGTTCTCTGCCGACATCACCGACAACACACAGAGCCTCTACGTCAAGGCCCTGAAGAGCACCAGCAACTCACCCCGCATGGGCAACTGGCCGCTGATGATGAAGAACATCTATTCGCTGGGCGCCACCTCGACGCAGAAGGAGAAGTTCCGCCTCGACATCAAATACCTGAGCGACTCCACCGGTGTCTATCTCACCTATCTCCCTGAGGAGAGCCTGAAATCTACGCCGCTGTTGCGCGCCGTGAATCTGGACCGCCTGGATAATAACAACCGTACCAACTCCGACGGCCAGTTCGACTATATCGAGGGCTATACCATCTCCAAGGGCCGCATCATCTTCCCCGTGGCAGAGCCCTTCGGCACCCACCTCCGCCAATGGATTGGCAACGATGCCGTCGCCGACCGATACTGCTTCGATGCCCTCTACGATAGCACCAAGACCGTGGCCAAGCAGATTGCCGAGCGGAACAAGTTCATGCTCACCGGTCGTTATAAAGGCACCAACGGTGCCGAGATCGACCTGGGCGCCACCAACATCGCACAGGGTTCCGTGAAGGTGACGGCGGGCGGCGTGGAGCTGACCGAGAACGTGGATTATCGCGTCGATTATTCCATGGGTACCGTCTATATCCTCAACCAGAGCCTCATCGATGCTGGCACGAAGATCAACGCCAGCGTGGAGAGCAACGACGTCTATGGAATGCAACGCAAGACATTCCTCGGCGTCAACTGGGACTATGAGTTCTCCAAGAACTTCGTCATCGGCGGTACGTTGCAGTTCCTTAACGAGCAACCCATGACCACGAAGGTGAACATGGGCACGGAGCCGCTGAAAAACACGCTGTGGGGCCTCCACATGGACTGGAAGAAGGAGAGCCAGTGGCTGACGAACGTACTGAACGCCATCCCGTTCCTCCACTTCACTGCACCCTCGCAGATTGCCTTCAGCGCTGACTTCGCACAGCTCATCGCTGGTCAGAACCACAAGGTGCAGGGCAGCGCATCGTACATGGACGACTTTGAGAACACCAAGAACCGCCTAAGCATCTCCACGCCCACGGCCTGGATGATGTCCTCTGTCCCCTACCCCTTCGAGGGCGCACGCCTGACCAACGATGTGCGCAGCGGCTACCAGCGCGCCCTCCTCTCGTGGTACTATATCGACCCCATCTTCACGCGCCGCAGCAGCTCGCTGACACCCTCGCATATCAAGAGCGACTTGGCACAGCTCTCCAACCACTACGTCCGCGAGGTCTATGAGCGCGAGCTCTACCCCAACAAATCGCAGACCAGCTACAGCGAGGCAGCCTCACTCAACGTGCTGAACATGGCTTACTACCCCTCCGAGCGCGGCGCCTACAACCTCAACCCCGACGTCGATCAACATGGCCATCTGCTGAACCCCGCGCAGAACTGGGGCGGTATGATGCGTAAGATTGACAATCCCGACTTCGAGGCCCAGAACATCGAGTACATGGAGTTCTGGATGATGGACCCCTTCTTCTATACGGGCAGCGATGAGAGCTACGGCGGCGAACTCTATATCGACATGGGTGAGGTCAGCGAGGATATCCTCAAGGACGGTAAGAAGTTCTACGAGAGCGGTCTGCCTCTTGACGACAGCCCCGCTTACTTCACTGAGACGTCGTGGGGCCGCGTGCCCGTAGGGGCCAGCGTCACCTACGCCTTCAACAATGAAAGTGGCGCGAGAGAGAAGCAGGACGTGGGTCTCGACGGCCTCAGCTCCGCGATGGAACGCTCCTACGGCGCTTATGCGCAGTATCTGGCCGATGTGCAGGGCAAGGTGTCGCCCGAGGTCTTCGACAGCCTCCTCAACGACCCCGCCGGCGATAACTACCACTACTATCGCGGCACCGACTACGACCAGCAGCAGAAGAGCATCCTCGACCGCTACAAGCGCATCAACATGCCCGATGGCAACTCACCCGACACCGACAACTCACCCGAGAACTACGAGACGGCCTACAAGACCACGCCCGATGTCGAGGATATCAACCAGGACTACACCCTCAATGAGTACGAGAAATACTTCCAGTACCACATCACCCTCCATCCCCGGGATACCGTCGTGGGCACCAACTTCATCTCCGATGTACGCCACGCCAGCGTGAAGCTGCGCAACGGCGACACGCAGACCGTGAAATGGTACCAGTTCCGCGTGCCGCTGGAGGAGTTCGAGCGCGCCGTGAACGGCATCACCGACTTCACCAGCATCCGTTTTATCCGTATGTACCTCACCGGCTTCCAGAGGCCCATCGTATTGCGCTTCGCCACCCTTGACCTAGTACAAGCCGACTGGCGCAGCTACCAGCAGAGCCTGAATGCTGGACAGAACCCCTCGGCAAGTGCCACGATGGAGGTGAGTGCCGTGAATATCGAGGAGAACAACGACAAGGAGCCCGTCAACTACGTGCTGCCGCCGGGCGTCAGCCGTGTCACCGACCCCTCGCAGACACAGCTCGTGGAGAGCAACGAGCAGGCCCTCTCTATCATCGTCAAGAACCTGGCACCGGGCGAGGCCAAGGCTGTCTTCAAGAACTGCAACTACGATATGCGCCAGTACAAGCACCTGCAGATGTTTGTCCACGCCAATGCCCTGTTGCAGAACATCACTGATCTGCAGAACGGAGAGACCGCCATCTTCCTGCGTCTGGGTTCCGACTACCAGAACAACTTCTACGAGTATGAGATTCCCCTACACCTGACACCTTCCGGCCACTACGACACCTACAGCATCGATGGCTGCACTGCCGTCTGGCCCGAGGAGAACATGATTGACCTCGACCTCGAAAAGCTCACCAACGTCAAGAAGAATCGCAACCGCGAGAAGAGCCTCGGCAACGCCAGCTACAACCGAGAGTTTAGCGAGTTCGACAGTGACCGACCCAGCAACCGCATCACTGTGATGGGTAACCCCACCATCGGCGAGGTAAAGACGATCATGATCGGTGTGCGTAACAACGGACGCACCATGAAGAGCGTTGAGGTGTGGGCCAACGAGCTACGCCTCCAGGAGTTCTCCAACGACGGTGGCTGGGCGGCACAGGCAGCGTTGAACATACAGCTCTCCGACCTCGGCTCAGTCAACCTTACCGGCCACATCGAGAAAGCCGGCTTCGGCGGCATCGAGCAGACCGTGGAGGAGCGCAGCAACGAGGATACCTACGAGTACAACATCACCACCCAGATGGACCTCGGCAAGTTGCTGCCACCGAAGGCCAAGGTCAGCGTGCCCTTCTACTACAGCTATGCCAAGGAAATCATCAAGCCCAAGTACAATCCCTTAGACACCGATATGCTGTTGAGCGACGCCCTCGACGCTGCCGCCACGCAACACGAGAAGGACAGCATCACCAGCCTCACCACGCGTAAGCAGGTCACCAAGAATCTCTCCCTCACGGGCGTCAAGGTCAACATACAGTCGCGCAAGCACCCCATGCCCTACGACCCCGCCAACTTCACCTTCAACTACAGCCACCAGCACACCCATAACACCGGCGAGACCACCGTCTATGAGGACGAGAAGAACTGGCGCGGTGGCCTCAACTACAGCTGGACACCCAACTGGAAGGCATGGGAGCCCTTCAAGAAGATGAAGTCCAAGAGCAAGTGGCTGCAGATCATCAAGGACCAGAACTTCAACTACGCGCCGCAGAGCCTCACCTTCAACACCGACATCGTCCGTACCTACTACGAAATCCAGGAGCGCGACATGGACAACCTCGAGTCGCCACAGGCCATCCCCGTGCGCTGGACGCCCACCTTCCTCTGGAACCGCGACTTCAGCCTCCGTTGGGACCTCACCAAGTCCTTGCATTTCACCTTCCAGAGCGGCACCCACGCCGAAATCGAGGAGCCCTATACACCCGTCAACAAAGACCTCTACCCCGATCGTTACACCGCGTGGAAAGACAGCGTCTGGCGCAGCATCCGCAGCTTCGGTGTACCCCTCGACTACAATCAGAGCGTGCAGGCCTCCTACAAAGTGCCCTTCGAGAAGATACCCCTCACCGACTGGATCAGCGTCGATGGAACCTACCAGGCCACCTACGGCTGGCAGCGCGGTGCAGAGCTGGAGGACGGCAGCACCCTGGGCAACAGCATCCGCAACCAGCGCACCGTAAACGTCAACGGTAAGTTCAACCTCGAGACCCTCTACAACCACTCCACCTTCCTGAAGGACGCCAACAAGCGCTTCTCCACCTCCACCATCAAGAGCGAGGGCAAGAAGAAAGATCAGGAGAAGAAGAAGGAGAAAGAGGCGCAGCGCAAAGAGAAGGAAGCCGCCGCCAAGGCACTGGCCGAGGCTCAACGCAAGGCCGCTGCTGGTGACAGTACTGCTCTCAACGCCCTCAACGACCCCACGAAGGCCAAGCCGCAGACCAACGCACGCGGCACCAGCAACCAGAAAGCCAAGGAGTTCAAGGGCTATGCCGGCGAGGTGACACTGCTGCCCGACAGCGCTATCGACGTGAAGCATGGCCAGAAGAGCAAGCGCATCCGCGTCACCGCCAAGGACGAGCACGGCAAGAGCTACTCCATCCATTACAAGCGTGTCGATGAGAACACCATCCGTATCCTGCCGCCGCGCGAACTGCAGCAGGCCGCACACAAGGCACAGCAGGAGCAGAAGAAAGCGATGGCACAGGCACAGCAGGAACGCCGCGACACCATCCAAGCACTGCAGAAAGCACTCAAGCGCTGGCGCAAGCTCGGCGAGCAGGACAGCGTAGCAGCCATCGAAGACCGCCTCGCAGCCCTCGACAGCCTGCCCATCACACCCTTGATAGCAGCAGCTACTACCCCAGACAGCCTCTCACAAACCGAAGGTTCTACCTCCCCGTCCGAAGGGCTGGCTGGGTCTTTGAAGCTGCGCGTCAACGTCATAGCCAAACCGAAACTCGAAGAGCAGAAATGGTACCAGTGGACACAGGCCGCCGCACGCTTCCTGATGATGCTGCGCAACGTCAGCGTCAGCTACCGCAACACCTATGCCATCGCCCTGCCCAGTTATATGCCCGGCGTGGCTGGCATGCTCGGTCAGAAGAAGCAAGACGGTGTGCTGGCGCCTGGTCTGGACTTCGCCTTCGGCTTCGTCGGCGACGGCTACATCAACCGTGCTCAGGAGCGCGGCTGGCTCCTCAACAGCGACAGCGTGGCATCACCCGCCACCACCAACAACACCGAGGACATCCAGATCAAGGCCACCCTCGAACCTTTCCCCGACTTCAAGATCGACGTCAACGCCAGCCGTACTATGAACCGCACCAAGAGCATCCAGTTCATGTACGAGGGCAGCCCCACTACGCTGACCGGCTCCTTTAATATGACTACTGTCAGTCTGGCTACCGCCTTCAAGAGCCGCGGCAATGCCGACAACGGCTACAGCAGCGAGCCCTTCCGCCGCTTCATTGACTACCTCGACGTCATCCAGCGCCGCGTGGAAGCGCGCTACGCCGGCACCAGCTACCCCGAGGGCGTGGGACACACCGGACGCTTCAACCCTGAGAATGGCACCGTCGATAAGTACAGCGCCGACGTCATGGTACCTGCCTTCCTCGCCGCCTACACCGGCAGCCGCGCCAACAGCACACCTCTCGACCTCTTCCCCGCCCTCTCCCGCATCCTCCCCAACTGGAGCATCAGCTACAAGGGCCTCGGCAACCTGCCCTGGATACGCGACCACTTCAAGAGCGTCACCCTCACCCACGGTTATAAGAGCGTCTATTCCATTGGCTCTTACAACAGCTACGCCTCCTGGGTAGAGTGCATCGGTGGCAACGACATGGGCTACGTCCTCAATACCACCACCGGCACTTACACACCCTCGTCGCCATACGACATCTCCACCGTCACCATCAATGAGTCCTTCTCGCCGCTGGCCGGCCTCAACGTGACGCTGCAGAACAATATGACGCTGAAGTTCGAGTACCGCAAGACGCGTGTCCTCACCCTCTCCATGACTGCCGCACAGATCAACGAAGCCTGCTCTTCGGACATCGTCTTCGGATGGGGCTATAAAATCAACGACCTGAAACTGGGCAGCCTCTTCAAGAGTAAGAGCAGCAGCCAGAAGGCATCGGCCAAGAACAAACGTAAGAGCGGTAGTAAGGGCAAGGGGGCTGACGACAGCAAGACCGATGCCAAGAGCAACAGCAAGTCAAGCGGCAAGAGCAACTTCGCCCACTCCTTGAACCTGCGCTTCGACTTCTCCTACCGCGACCAGGATGCCATCACGCGTAACATCCAAACCGGCACCTCTGAGGCTACCATGGGTAACCGCGCTGTGAAGGCCAGCTTCGCCGCCGATTACGCCATCAGTCGCTACGTCACCCTCTCCCTCTTCTACGATCGCCAGCGCAACCAGCCTCTCCTCTCCTCTTCCGCCTATCCCACCATCACTCAGGACTTCGGCTTCAACCTCAAACTGACGCTGACGCGATAACACAGACTATGACATCTTTCTCACGAATTCAAGACGTCTCTCTCTTTTACTTCACCAACACTTTCTTGCCATTGACGATATTCACACCGCGCTGCAGTTTACTCATGCGCTGACCTGCGAGATTGTAAATCTCCTTGCTGTCAACGTTCTTTTGTAAGCTGTCCGCCCGATCTTGCTCGCTTGACCCATCAAGAAGCGCCTCTATGCCATCCGCATCATCGAATATGAACGTGAAGCTCTTGACATCACCGCCTCCTGAACCATCCACGACACTAGCAGGCAGCAGTGCCTTACCAGCAGGAACCGTACCGGCATTCACCTTCACGAATTGATTACCAGAAAGGCCATAGTAGGCATCTGTCTCAGCATAAGTCGGTGCCAGAGTGCCGTATAGCAGGTTGCCAGTCAGTTCATTGCTGCTGTCCGCACTCGTCAACGTCACCGTTGCACCAGCTGTGCCCTTCAGCAGGATACCCTGACCGCCCTTGATGCTACCGATAATCTGCGAGAAAGATATACTTGTACCACTCACACCCGTTATTTGCCAAGCACTGTAATCCTCGTTACCAGTGAAACTAAGTGGGTATTCGGAACAGTAAGTAGCATAGCCGAAAGCATTAAGGGTGGCGGTAAGTGGTGTTCCTGAAGAGCCCGAAAGCTGTACTTCATCTAAATATGCCTGACCTATTTCTTGACTATTTTTATTCAGCTGATAGCAATAGAACTCAAATTTCAAATAGAGCGTATTGGATTGGGCCGCTTGTGGTAGGTCATAGGTTGCTTGTACCAAATTACTATTACTTGAAACCGCCCCGGATGGCGTATTGCTGTCAGTTCGGCTAACCTCAGTATAAGTTCTATTGCTGGCTGTTGAGGTCGAGTAGTACAACTTCATATAGGAATTTGACGACCACGAACCTGAGCTCATACCAAAGTAGTTGCTTACCGTGAGGTTAGAATAATCGGCCACATTGAGCGGACCAACGATGAATGTGCCTACTGCACCTGAACTTGAAACAAGAGCGGATGCTGTCTGTCCCATCGTGTTCTTAGACTGCTTGGCATTCGTCACCGTGTAGCTGGCGCCGCTATATACCGCACTGACACCATTCTTCACACTATAGGAATCAGCCCAAACACGGGCACTGTTACTATTATCGCCAAATGATTCACCGAACAACAATCCACTTTCAGAAGGCTTTGCCGTCGGACTGACTTCGGGAGCATTGACGGTAAATGTGAAGGCGCTGTTGCTGGCGTTGTAGTTGGAGGATGCGCCGTAAGTCACGCTGATGATGCATTCGCCGACGGCTTTGGGTGTGACGGTGAGTCCGCTAACGGTAGCAACGTCTGGGTTGGTGCTAGTGAGTGTCACGGTGCCGTCAGTCGTGAAATGTGTGCCGTTAACCAGGGTAAATGGTGTATCATAGGCGACAGCGGTTGGTGTGCTGTAGGTGGTGGGGTCAGGAAGGCTCGGTGTCTCACCTTCAACAAACTTATAAAGCTGGATAGCCTGTTGACCGGAATATGAAGATGATTTGAAGTAGCGGAAGCGAGCCTGATCGGATGCAGAGTTATAGCGCAGATAGGCTCCACCACTACCTACAATATTGGCGTTGCCAGAAGAGTCGAAGGAGATGGTGTTGGTATATAGGGTTACTGTGCTTGATGAAAGTCCATTAGAATTGCTGGTGTTGCCAATATAATAACCGTTGGCGCTCCTCAAGGTATGGGCATCTGTGTCGTAGGTAAAGGCATAGCCATTGATGGCGTCGGTAGCCGTAATCGTGTGGTTGATGATGGTGACAGACTGGTTGTTGCTGGTGGCATCTAAGGTTGATAAAGAACCGTCAAATACTACACTTCCACCCTCGTAAACAATCAAGTACTGTCCGCTGGTGAGGTCAGAGGTAGAAGTTATCTTCACATAGCTGTCCTCCGTAGCAGACGAACCGCTTCCGCTACCGCTGCCGTCATAGTTATCGTAGCTGAACTCCACGTCGGTTTTGGAGCCCCATATATACTGCTCGAGGCCCGGGTAGTCGATGAAGGGGTTGCGGTTGCGCTGGATACCATAAACTGCGTTATTGCGGGCGACTTCCTTGTCGCTCACGGGGTCAGCAGCAGCCCACGCCAAGAGCATATTCAGCTGCCACGTTTGGAAACCTGGATAGGTGCTGCCATCGATGGTTGCTCGCACCCCATCAGCATTGCCATTGTACCAGTCCGCTAACTTCTCCTCATAGCACGTAATCATATAGAAATAGGTACGCGCGAAATCGCCCTTATATTCATCGGCAGGTTCGAATACGGTGCCCGTGTAGCCGCTAACAGTACAGGTGCCAAGTTTGCTAAAGCTATTATGAGACTTATATGTATTTCCACTCGTTTCGCCGAAGGGATAGTTGCCACGTTTGTTATTCACATAGCCATCGGTAGGATACATGTGGTGCAGGTCGGTGTACATCGGCATCACCTCTCCACCGAACCAGCTCTTGGGAAACGAGTGTTCGCGGTTGTAGCTATCGCCCTCCTTAGAGTAATTGGCACCTTGCGCTGAACCACCCGGCACATAGTTCGTATTGTCCGAATACATATCCCAAATCTTACCGTCGCTACGCACGTCGGTAGTATGGAATGCCGTCCAGAGGTAGTTATACGACTTCTCCGTACGGTCATAGATGATACCGCAGAGTGCGGTCTTCAGGGCAGCACCCTTCTTACCGTTAGCATTCTGATAATATGTTCCCGAACTGTTCGGTGCAGCAGCGTTGGCGCCCAGCGTCACCATCGCAGCAATCAATGTAATATAAAGCTTTCTCATAGTTTTTTCGCTTACAAAGGTAGTGGTTTTCGTTGAACGTTTATCGCTTACGGTTCAAACATTATGCATTTTTAACGCTGAAGAAGGAACATATATCCAGCGAGCTTCTAGTTTTTCTCACGCATGAAAAAGATCTTTATCACGTGTGAGAAAAATGTTTATCACGCATGAGAAAAATGTTTATCACGCATGAGAAAAACGTTTATGACACATATAAGAAATATATGACGCCCCTTCTGGGGTGATGCAGGATAAAAACTTTCAGCAGATACTTACATTTTTCACTTTTCATTTTTCACTTTTCATTATTTATCCTTACCTTTGCACCGCTTTTCGCGAGAAAGTGCCATTTTTAATATGCTCATTCTTTAATTTTTACATTATTATAATTATATATGCTTGCGCGTGAGCGCACCCTTGCTATGGAATTGACAGCCCTGACGGCCATCTCCCCGATTGACGGCCGCTATCGTTCGAAGACAGAATCCTTAGACCAGTATTTCTCAGAATATGCGCTCATCCGCTACCGGGTGCGCGTAGAAATCGAGTACTTCATCTTCTTGTGTGAGCTGCCGTTGCCACAGCTGGCAGCCTTCCCGCATGACCTCTTCCCCACCCTGCGCAGCATCTACCAGGATTTCTCCCTCGAAGATGCACAGCGCGTGAAGGATATCGAGGCTGTCACGAACCACGACGTGAAAGCTGTGGAGTACTTTATTAAGGAAAGACTCAAGGGCGAGGGGGAGTATATACCTTCGGAGTTCATACACTTCGGACTCACGTCACAGGATATTAACAACACGAGCGTACCTTTGAGCATCAAGGACGCGCTGACGGATGTCGTGGTGCCCCTCATACAGCAGCTGATTGCCCAGCTGGACGCCTTCGCCGAGGAATGGAAGGACATTCCCATGCTGGCCAAGACGCACGGGCAGCCCGCCTCCCCCACCCGACTGGGCAAGGAGATAGAGGTCTTCGCCTACCGCCTGCACCAGCAGCTGGAGCTGCTGCGCCGCACACCCATCACGGTGAAGTTCGGCGGTGCCACAGGTAATTTCAACGCCCACCACGTGGCCTACCCCGACATGGACTGGCGCAGCCTGGCCAACGATTTCGTGGGCAAGCACCTGGGTCTGGAGCGCGAGCAGTGGACGACGCAGATCTCCAACTATGACAACCTGGCGGCACTTTTCGACGCGCTACGCCGCATCGCCATCGTCATCATCGACCTCGACCGCGACGTGTGGCAGTACATCTCCATGGGCTACTTCCGTCAGAAGGTGAAGGCCGGCGAGGTGGGTTCCAGTGCTATGCCGCACAAGGTGAACCCCATCGACTTCGAGAACTCCGAGGGTAACCTCGGCATCGCCGGTGCCATCCTCGACCATCTCTCCACGAAGCTCCCCGTGAGCCGCCTGCAGCGCGACCTCACGGACAGCACCGTGCTGCGCAACGTCGGCGTGCCCCTCGGACATATCGTCATCGCCATCCAGAGCACCCTCAAGGGCTTAGGCAAGCTGCTACTCAACGAACAGGCGATACAGGCGGACCTGGAGCAGAACTGGGCCGTGGTGGCCGAAGCCATCCAGACCATCCTGCGCCGCGAAGGCTACCCCAACCCCTACGAGACGCTGAAAGCCCTGACGCGCACCGGCGCTGCCATCAGCCACGAAAGCATCGCATCATTCATAGAAACCCTTGACGTCAGTGAGGCTGTGAAAGCCGAGCTGCGCCAGATAACTCCCAATAATTATTCAGGTATTTAAGAAAAAATGGAAAACAACGAAGAAAAACACGAGAGCGGCGCACGCACTCCGCGCCCACGTATTCAGAGACCCGTTTACGGCAGCAATGCCGAAGGTGAACGCCGCACATTCCAACCCCGTGAAGCCCGTGAGGGTGGCTACCAACCCCGCTTCAACCGCGAGGGTGGTTTCCAGCAACGTGAAGGAGGATACAAACCCCGCTTCAATCGCGAAGGCAGCTACCAGCCCCGTGAGGGTGGCTATCAGCCCCGTTTCAATCGCGAAGGCGGCTATCAGCAGCGCGAGGGTGGCTACCAGCCCCGTTTCAACCGTGAAGGCGGCTATCAGCAGCGCGAAGGTGGCTACCAGCCCCGTTTCAACCGTGAAGGCGGCTATCAGCAGCGCGAAGGTGGTTATCAGCCCCGTTTCAACCGCGAAGGCGGCTACAAGCCCCGCTTCAACCGCGAAGGTGGCTACGGCCCGCAGCGTGGCGGCTTTCAAGGTCGCGGCGGCTACGGCCAGCAGCGCGGCTTCGGCGGTCCCCGTCGTCAGCACACCCCTGGCTATGACCCCAATGCAAAGTACAGCTTCAAGAAGCGCATCGAATACTCCGAGGCACATATCGACCCCGAAGCACCCATCCGCTTGAACAAGTTCCTGGCCAATGCCGGCGTGTGCTCACGTCGCGAGGCCGATACCTTCATCGAGGCAGGCGTGGTGACCGTCAATGGCGTTGTTGTCACAGAACTCGGCACCAAGGTGAAGCGCTCCGATGAGGTGAAGTTCCACGACCAGCCCGTGAAGATCGAGAAGAAAGTCTATGTGCTCCTCAACAAGCCGAAGGACTACGTCACCACCAGCGACGATCCCCAGAACCGCAAGACGGTCATGGACCTCGTGAAGGGTGCCTGCGATGAGCGCATCTACCCCGTCGGCCGTCTGGACCGCAACACCACGGGTGTGCTCCTGCTCACCAACGACGGCGAGCTGGCCAGCAAACTCACACACCCGAAGTTCCTCAAGAAGAAGATCTACCACGTCCACACCGACAAGAACGTCACCGCTGCTGATATGCGTCAGATTGCCGAGGGCATCACCCTCGACGACGGCGACATCCGCGCCGATGCTGTGGAGTACGCTTCCGAGACGGACAAGAAGCAGATCGGCATCGAGATCCACAGCGGCCGCAACCGCATCGTACGCCGCATCTTCGAGCATCTCGGCTATAAAGTCACCAAGCTCGACCGCGTCCTATTCGCCGGCCTCACCAAGAAGAACCTCAAGCGCGGCGACTGGCGCTACCTCACCGAGGATGAAGTCAACATGCTGCGCATGGGAGCGTTTGAGTAAAGAAAAAGCCTCACCCCCCAAGCCTCACCCCTAACCCCTCTCCAAAGGGCGAGGGGAACTTAAAAGGGGCGAGGGGGAGTGAATACCAAGGCTGATGGACTACGATTGGCAGACTTCTTCTCCTGACAGATATGACATCCTCAAAGGTTTTGCCCGAGAGAACAGGAAAGGAATGACAGATGCGGAACAATGGATATGGGAACATCTTCGGACTATTCCAGACATCCGGTTCCGACGCCAACATCCTATCGGAGACTACATCGTAGATTTTGTCTGTTTAAAACTCAATCTGATCGTCGAAGTTGATGGAGCTTACCACAACGAACCTCAACAACAAACAGAGGATGCCATTCGCAGTGAATATTTAAGAGAACACGGATTTATCATCCTACGTTTCACCAACGAAGAGGTCCTATATGATACAGAATCTGTCATCCAGACGATAAATAAACAAATTCAACAACGTAAAATACTATATCTATGAAACGTACTAAGATTATAGATCTTCTGAATATGAGCCCCTCAGAGGTAACCACTCCCCCTCGCCCCTTGGAGAGGGGGACGGGGGGTGAGGCTGGTATGGTCTGCGCCAAGGGCTGGGTGCGTTCCAAGCGCGGCTCTAAGAGCGTCTATTTTATCGCGCTGAACGACGGTTCCACCATCAAGAACATACAGGTGGTTGCCGATGCCGAGAAGTTCGACGAGGAGCTGATGAAGGACGTGACCACGGGTGCCTGTCTCAGCGTGGAGGGGCAACTGGTGGAGAGTGTCGGCAGCGGACAGGCTGTGGAGATCCAGGCCACGAAGATCGAGGTACTCGGCACCTGCGACAGCACCTACCCGATGCAGAAGAAGGGGCAGAGCTTTGAATATATGCGTCAGCACGCACACATGCGCCTGCGCACGAACACCTTCGGTGCCGTGATGCGCATCCGCCATAACATGGCGATGGCCATCCACACCTACTTCCACGAGCACGGCTTCTTCTACTTCCACACCCCGCTCATCACCGCCAGCGACTGCGAAGGCGCCGGCAATATGTTCCAGGTCACCACCAAGAACCTCTACGACCTGAAGAAGGACGAGCAGGGCAAGATCATCTACGACGATGATTTCTTCGGCGAGCAGACCAGCCTCACCGTCAGCGGACAGCTCGAAGGCGAGCTCGGCGCCACGGCACTCGGACAGATCTACACCTTCGGTCCCACCTTCCGTGCCGAGAACTCCAACACACCGCGCCACCTGGCCGAGTTCTGGATGATTGAGCCCGAGGTGGCCTTCCTCGACCAGGAAGAGCTCATGGACCTCGAGGAGGACTTCATCAAGTACTGCGTGCGCTGGGCCCTCGACCACTGTCAGGACGACCTCGCCTTCCTCAACCAGATGATCGACAAGAGCCTCATCGAGCGTCTCCAGGGCGTGCTGAAAGAGAGCTTCGTGCGCCTCACCTACACCGAGGGCATCAACATCCTGCAGGAAGCCATCAAGAACGGACGCAAGTTCGAGTTCCCCTGCCAGTGGGGCGACGACCTCGCCAGCGAGCACGAGCGCTACCTCGTAGAGGAGCACTTCCAGAAGCCTGTCATCATGACCGACTACCCCGCCGCCATCAAGTCCTTCTACATGAAGCAGAACCCCTTGCAGGGCGAAGGCAGCGTGGGCTATCGCGGCTGCGTAGCTCCCGGTCCTACCATGCAGGGCACCGAC
>Ga0310690_10004075_pt1 | contig 21196 bp, 14 predicted proteins | sample AusTroGonzalo_MG_2_FD_207661 | JGI IMG/M metagenome (GOLD analysis project Ga0310690, IMG submission 207661) | Bovine rumen microbial communities from tropical cattle in Woodstock, Queensland, Australia - Gonzalo_04 (v2) (version 2) | ecosystem: Host-associated > Mammals > Digestive system >... | reverse complement strand
CCCGACTTGAGCGACCTAAGCCCTAAGGAGAGCCAGCTGATGCCGGGCCGCAGCGTGGAGCGCACCTATCGGCTGAACTGGCTCTATATTATAGAAGAGGTATTAGGCCGATACTTCGACCTGCCCGACGAGCAGCGGCAGGAGTCGCTGCTGATGCAGGTGGCCACACGCTGTCTGAACGAGGGCATCCCGATGGCAAAGGCCCAGCAGATGACGATGGAGCACCCTGCGCTGAACAGCGACGAACTATTGGTAAACAAAACATTCTCAACCGTTTACGCCGTTACGCATCAGAAAGACTACATGAAGAAACATAAGATTCGTCCGCTGCACAGCATCCCCGAAGACACGCTGCTGATGATGAAAACGGAGATCTTCCTGAACACGAACTTCGAGATGCGGAAGAACGTGATGACCGGCATCGCCCAGTATCGTGAGAAGACCAGCCTGGATCCGGAGTTCCACGACCTCGACCAGGAGGTGCGCAACGACATGACCATCCGCGCCAAAGAACTGGGACTGAAGTCGTGGGACAAGGACATCGACCGCTTCATCGACTCCAGCCGCATTGATAAGTTCTATCCGCTCTACGAGTGGCTGAAAGGTCTGCCCAGATGGGATGGCCGCGACCGTGTGGCGGAACTGGCGGCCCGCGTGCCCACCAACCAGCCCCATTGGGAGACGTATCTTCATAAATGGCTGTTAGCCATGGTGTTACAGTGGCGAGAAGATACCGATGCACAGCTCACCGGCAACGCCCTCGTACCTTTATTAATAGGTCGTCAGGGCTGCGGCAAGACCCGTTTCTGCGGCATTCTCATGCCCCCGGAACTGAGGATGTACTACAACGAGGAGATCAACTTCAAGAAGGAAACCGACCTGAACCTCGGCCTCTCGCAGTTCGGACTGATCAACATCGACGAGTTCGACAAGACCACCGCCCGCCAGCATGTCATCCTGAAATACCTGCTCTCGACAGGCGACGTGAAGTTCCGCCCGCCCTACGGCAAGGCCATCCGACAGTACAAGCGCTACGCCTCGTTCATCGGCACTACCAACCAGATGAAACCGTTGGTGGACCCCACGGGAAGTCGGCGGTTCGTCTGTGTGGAGTGCACTGGCGACATCAACTTCGAAGACAACCTCGATCATCGCCAGCTCTATGCCCAGCTGATGCAGGAGCTCGATGAGGGACAGCGTTATTGGCTCGACGACGAGGAGATTGCTGTGCTGATGAAGGAGAACAGCCGTTTCGAGCGCACTTCCGACCTTGTGGAGATGATTGCCGCCACCTTCCGGAAACCGCAGGATCCGAAGGGTGGCCGCCTTTGGACCCTCCAGGAGGTGAACGCCCTGCTCCATTCCCGCTTCAAGAACTACGACCCCACAACGACCTTCGAGAAGCTCGGCCGCACCCTCTCCAACCAGCCCTTCGCCTTCGTCAACGAGCGTTCCGGCAACTGCTCCCGCTACCGGATGGAAGAGATCTGAGCCAAAGCCTACCCTAACAATAATTCCCGAAACGTCCAAGCGTTTCGGGAATTATCTATATTATTAATAAGGTATAAGAGACTATTCGCTCTTTGGCATGCTTATCAAAAGCACAAGATCGGCTGCATCAACCACATTGTCACCGTTCATATTCGCATTGGCAAAGACGAAGTTGGCTGGGTTCTTACCCATAATGTAGTCGACAACAATCTTGACATCACTGGCATCTACGACACCATTGCCATCAGCATCACCTACACTCGACTTAAGAGAAATATTAAACTGTAAACCATTTTCTTTAGCAAGTGTATGACTGGCAGTAGAAAACTCAACTCCAGTCAGACGACCAGTGAAATTACCATTCTTGTTCGGTGCTTTCAGTTTAAGAGTACAGAGAGTCGGAGCCCCCCCTTGTACACCGAAAGCAGAATTGGTCAATGAATAGACTGCCACTCTGAACTTCGAACTGCCAGTCTGACCTACTCTTACCAAATGGTTACTCTGCACGGCATCGCCCTTCACACCCTCAACGCCAGCGACAGAGAAGCCTTCAGGCAATTCTACAAAGAATCCAGTCGCAATATAGTTGCTGATACTGGCATCGGCAGTAATCACAATCTGCATCTCACCATTAGCCGAAGCCTCAGTTCCACTAACCTTAATAGTCTGAGCCACTGTCGTCAAGGATCCCAATATCAGCATGCCTCCTATAAATATATTCTTTCTGTTCATAATCGATCGGATTTAAGAGGTTATTTTATATCACTCAAACTAACTACTGGACGTACACTTGTTCCATAATGACGAGAGTTCGTACCCTTGGCTAATGTGGAAGAGCCTATCCTCAAATAATAGGCATAATCAGAGGAATCATCATTGGCTGGCATATTGGATGCCCAATAGTCACCTCTCTCTCCTGCTTCTTTCAACGTTGGATGATATCTTCCAGCAGCTGGCAAGAAAATAGAATTTCCTTTACATCCCTCCACAATGCTAGTAATCCTGTATCCAGCAATTCCGTTTACATTAGTCCATTCTGATTGGGTATAGCTTGTGTTTATCAACTCTGAGAACTCCTTATAAGTTGGCATGCGCCACTCACCACCCCATTTCACGTGGGCCACATCGTCGTCGGCATCCAATTTTGTTTTACCATCGGTAGTATATTCTACCATATTATTCCCATCATAGTCATTATAAGTGCTATAACTGAAGCTTGTTTTACCCTCGCAACTTCCGTTAGTCTCACCCCACGCATAGTAACACCCATAATCTTCTGGTGAGTCTGCACCCAAATTACAAGTGGCCCAAAGCGTCCTGCTAGGCAAACCGAGATCCACCAAGTCGTGGTTTCTATAACTTGAAGGAACTTCTATCTGAGAATCTGAGCCTTTCTCCGATAATATGGGGCGGACAGGGTAGCCTTTATATCGTAATCCTCCAGAGACCCCTATATCAGTACTATTGTAATGTAATTGATCTGCATTGGTGCCATGCCCGCCAGACGTTCGAAGTGAAGATGACCAGCAACTATTATTGCCCTCTGGGATGAACATGGTATTCCCGTTTGTTCCCGTAAAGAGGTAACCCCTGACATTGTTCAACTTTGTCCATTGCTGAGTCGTGTTATCTATAAGTTCCTGAAAATCCTCATTAGTAGGCATGTGCCAGTCTCCTCCCCATGAGACTGTTGCAACGTCATCGGCTGCTTCCAAAATGGTTTTATTGTCAACAACGCCATAGGCTCCTGTTACCCCATACTTCGTTAATGAAGCATTCGAGGAAGTCGGCTTGGAACCATCTGTGAATTTATAGTTATTCCATGTGTAAGTCTCCTTTGTCTCTGTTTCGCCCCAAGCATACAGACAGCCAGTTTCCTCAGGAGCAGAGGCTCCTACATTACATGTAGCCCAAAGCGCACCGCTGGGAAGACCGAGATCAACATATTGATGGCCATTATTATTATAAACACATGGTTCGCTATAAATCATAGAGATGAGTTTAGTAACGTCAACAATAGACAACTGGTTGTCAACGTCAAGGTCAGTAGTTTGTGTAACCTGAGCGTTAGACAAGTACGCCCCTACAAGGACATTCAGATCTTGGACGTTTACCTTACCGTCCCCCGTAATATCGCCAGTTAAGACAGACTGGATCTCCTTGAATTGGGCCGTATAGCTTTTATTCTCCGTAACAGTCAATGTCCGTGGATTAGCCGTCTCACCATCGCTCCATTTTGAGAACTCATAACCACCATTAGGCAGGGCATTAAGTTCTATGGTCGTCCCTTTGGCGTAGGTACCACCTCCAGTCACAGTACCACTACCTGTTGGAGTGACAGTAACACTTATTGTGTATTTCTCAGCAACAGAGCCTGTTACCTTTTTACTCGTTCGGTTACCCAAGGCATCGTAGTTATATGTAATGGTCGTACCATTATCATAGACCACCTTCGTCAAACGGTTGTTTGAGTCGTAAGTGTAGGTCTGGGCATATGTTTGCATTGTTGCGAACAATAGTGCCAGAGTGTATAATAATCGATGTTTCATATTACATTATGTTCTACTAAATTTACTATTCATGAATATGTCTGCATGGTTACAAACAAAAAATGCCAAGATGTATTATAGTCAATGTTTCCTATCAAAAGGGAGAAGTACACTTCAAAACAGCACTATACGCATTGTCTGAAGGATGAATATATTTATCTGACACGTTACCAGTTAGGCTTTTGTCGCCATGACACATTACATCATTCCAATGGTTTTTTAAAATTGTCCTTGCATTGTCAGAAATATGTGTCCCCAATAAAAGATGCATATACCAAGGCCAAAATACACTTGAATTATCACTAATTCTATAAAAAGTATTTGAAGATCCATCATATGAATATTGCATTGCTTCTGTCAGATATTTATCAATTTCTTTTTTAGTTTTAGAATTTGGATCACTGAAGGTTACATTATTACCATTCTTGTCCTTATATAATATTTTACCCTCATTATTTAAATATCCAATAATACCGTCTGCTTCATATTTCATCTGCTCCCCCTCCGGATCAATTCCCATAATCGGATTATTATCCGTATACGGATAGAGGTTGGTACTCCAAATAGGATCCTCGGAGAGGAAGCGGCCGATGGTGGGGTCGTAGTGGCGGGCACGCATATAATACTGGTGATCAGTAAGGTACATCACACCATATTTACCTACATATTGGAAAGGATTGTAATCGGCTTCTTGTTTCTGCACGACCTTTCCAAAGTCATCATACTGATACTTGTGGGTAATGTTGCCACTCTCATCAACGATGGCCACCACTGAACCACGGAAGTCTGTGACGAAGTAACTCACCTTCCCGTTCTTTACACGGGCTTCCAGGCCATTGCCGTATATATATTCAGCCCCTTTCGAGTCAGAAAGCACGTTACCGATACCTAACGGATCAGCGGTGAAAATGATATCCCCATACGAAGCTATATTTCCTAACGGATCATACTTAATAGCCGTAGAGCCAGCTCGGGTCAAGCGGTCTGCATCATCCCATTGGTATTGTTCACTACCACGCATTGTGGTGTTACCATTCTCATCAAAACTAAAACTGATATCACCAGCACTTGTAATGCGGTTTCCGCTATTATAGCTATAGCTGACGTCTTCATTCGTCAGACTGATGCCATCATAGGGTTCCTTGGCGGTCTGTTTGGTGATATTCCCCGCCTTGTCCAACTCAAAGCTATAGCTTGCAACGACTTTACCGTTCACCTTTGTCACCTTACTGGTCAAGCGCCCTGCAGCATCATAACCGTAAGTGGTTATCATAAGGCCATTAGAATAGTTGACCTCAGAGAGCTGGCTATCCTTACGATAGGTATAAGTAATAGTCTTGCCATTGAACTGCACCGAGGTCAGACGGTTGAGCTTGTCATAACCATACACCGTATTATTGACATTAGTGCAGTTGCCATTATCGTCATAGCCATAGCTGTTGCTATGCCCGTTGTACGAAGTACTTGTCACACGTCCAAAGCCGTCATAACCCAGCGACAGCTTCTTTCCACTGTCTTTGTCTGTGATAGATGTCAACCTTAACGTCTGGCTGTCGTAGCCATAGGTATTGATGCCATCTTCCTTGACACGGCCAAGATTGTCATAGCTATAGTTTAACGTTGTACCATCGGGCTTAGTAAAACGGTCAAGCGTGCCGTCAGGGTTATAGGAATAGCTCTTTGTCGCTCCAGCGAACGAGACCTCTGTCAGCCAGTCGGTATTATAGTCATACGACAAGGATGTTTCACCGTTATTGGCATTGGTGATGCCGATGAGATTGTCGTTCGCATCGTAGCTATACCATGTCGTCTCATTATTCGGGTCTTTGCTACTCTTCAGGTTGTCGTTGTCGTCGTACTCGTAGCTGTAGGTGCGATTCAAAGCATCCGTAACGCTCTTCAGACGTCCGGCAGCATCGTAATAAGGTACGGATGTGATGCTAAGTGGCATCTTGATGCTGTTCGGGTTGCCATAGGAATCATAGCCATACTCCACTGTCACCCCTTCACCATTGGTGACGGTTTGAGCCAGGCCATTGCCGAATCTGGTGATATTGGTATATACGCTGCTGATGGGCGACTGCACCTTGGTCAGGTTGCCGTTGGTGTAGGTGTAGGTCGTCTTGTTGCCCTTGGGGTCTTTGACCCATATCAGGTCGTTGTCGTTGTTGTAGCCATACTCCGTGGTCAACGTCCGCCCGTCACCATTCACGTCTACACGGGTTACGTTGCCGCTGCCGTCGTACTCGATGTTACTGATGTTAATGCTATTGGTGGTTATCTCCTGCGGCAGGTGCTGCTTGCCGGCGGTGGCATAGGGTGTGACGCTGACGCTCATGCTCTGAGGCCCCGTCATGCTCGTCATCACGTTGTTGCCGTCGAACTCGTAGTCGTAGGAGGAAGTGCCAGTGCTGCGCGAAACTGTCACCGTCGACTTCGTGGGGATGGCATTGCCGTAGGTGGTTCTGGCATTGACGGTGGTCGTGGTCTCACCGTTCTTCGTCTCAGTCAGTCGGTAGTTGCTGTTGTCATACGTATTGTAGATGATGTTGCCTTTAGGCAGCCTGATCTTGGACAACAGCTTGGAAGTGCTGGGCTTTGAGTTGTCGACGTAGTAATAGCGTGTGTCGTTCTGCTTGGCATCCTTGAAGCCTGTCAGATGGTAGCGTCCGGTGGAGCTTACCTCCACGTATCCGAACTCTATACTGCGGCCCAAGGGGTCAGATATCTTGCGTATGAGATTCGTACCATCCTTGTAGTAAAACGTCAGCTGTCTCCCGTTGCCATCGCTGACGCTGCTGATGCGCGGCATGCTGTTCTCGCCCGTCTCATAGCTGATGGTGACGGTGTTGCTGTTGCGGTCAACAATCTTCGTCAGGTAGGCCACTCCGCTCTTCTTCTTACCGAAGTAGTACGACACCTGCGACTTGGTCTTGATAACAAAGGTGCTTCCACTCAATGTCAGCTTGTCGTACACACCCATTGACACGGGTTCATAGGCTGAGTCGTAGACATCGATGCTGCCACCGCCCCAGTGGACGATGTAATGGTCGTCAACCTCGGTGATAAACGTGTGGTAGCTATGGCTCCAGCCGTCGCCCAACGGCAGGTAGGCCTCGCCACTGCTGCTCTCGCCATAGAACACCTCGGGCAGCGTCGTATTATAAGAATTGTACGTGTGAGCGAATACCAATGGTGTCACCCCGTCGAGGGTGAAACTCGTCTTAGTGTAGTGCTGGAAGTTACCCATCTGCAGCCCCGTACCCATTGCCATCGTCTTCAGCGTCGTGTTCAGCGGCTGGAAGTATTTGCTGTCGTTGGGATTGGGATTGGTAATCTTGCCGCTCTTCACCCCTTCCATGATGCGTACCAGCATGAGGAAGGCCTCGCCGCGGGTACAGGGTTCGTTGGGGCGCCAGTTGCTGATGCTGGTGTTGATGATGCCAAGGTCACCGGCACTGCGGATATAGCCATATTTCCGCGGGTCCCTGGCGGCCAGGTTCTGTATGTCGTTCTCGCCGCTGAAGTAGTCGGTACCCGACAGCTTGGGCTGAATGTCGAAGGCCTCCAACAGGACTTTCAGCACATGTATGCGCTGAATGGTTCCCATGGGGTCGAACTTCAGGCGATTGCGGTCGAAGGGTGTCACGCCGTCGCCATACTCCAAGTAGAGCAGGGCCTTCGCCGCCTGGAAATAGTAAGAGTTATCAGAATTCTGCTTAGCAAGGTCTTCATAGACGGTTGGGAAGTTGTCCGAGACGACGCTGTTTGGTATGGTGCCGCTGTTGGCAGCATAGTACAGACCGCGGAAGGCGACCTTTGCTAAATCCTGGCGCAGGATCTCGCTATTCACATTCTTATTCTCAATCACTCCCTTGTCATAAAGATACTGCGCCGCCTCAGCCGCAGTCATGTCATCACCCGAGTTGCCTGCCGTCGTGAATGTCCATGTGAGGCCTGTTGTCGTTACCTTACCATCGTATGCGTCAACTTTCCACGAATATTTGGTATTAGTCGCAAGAGACAATGTGTAGTTTTTCTTAGATGTCGTGTATTTTGTCCAACTGGAAGTCGATGTTCCACAATATAAATAATATGTCAAAGCATCACCATCAGGGTCACTACAATTCCATGAAAAGGTTACGTCTTTACTTACACCAGTTGCTCCATTAGATGGATAGGTGTAAGAAGGTGTATCAGGCTCAGAATTGCTAAGTTCCTCTGTGGTGAAGCTTTTGATATCGCCGTAATTGCTACCTTCTGAATTACTAGCATATATTCTGAAGTAATATAGGGTACCTGGTGATAAATCGTTGATTTCTTGAGGGTATTCTGAGCTGGAAGTTTTGCTAATAGTTCTCGCTGTAGTAGTTTTATTCAAAGAATTTCTGCTTGTTCCATAAAGATAGTAGTAAGTAGTCTCTGCGCCGTTAGCATTGACACTACCATTAAGTTGAGCAGATGTTGTTTTAATTTTAGTGGCTTCATGGGTTGTTGCAGTTGGGGCATAAGTGCCAGTACCAGTGATTTGTATTCTTCCACCAAAAAATTTCTGACCATCTGACTTAATCATGAATATACGGAAAAAACGAGATCCGCTAAAGTTACCCACTTGGGCAACTACGTCAACATGATCCACGTAAGAACCAGAGATGTAGAAAGGTTTGTAATATAATTTGTCATTGCCCACCTCATGTACATAAGCGTATCCTGATTGATTCGCATTAAAATACTGCGTACCATCGTCTTTTTTGATTCGGAAAGTAATTTTTCCATCAAGATCATGTCCATAGACGGTAGCCTTAATGACACCATTGTTGTAGTTGGTTAGCGTGTTTGTAACAGTTTGTGTACTGGTATCAATAAGAAAACTTTCGGTAGTACCCGTTCCTGTGCTGGTCCATCCAGTACCCATTTGAGGAACATAAGTATATGTCCATGAATCTGCAAATAGCTGCCCTACAGCCATCGCCAAGAGTAGTGTCAGCGCAGACCTAAAACAACCCTGTTTTCGATATGACAGCGACAACACTCTTGATGTAAGCTGTCGGAATGCTTTTGTTAGTTTGATTATCATATTTTCCTCTTTTGATTATAGTTGTTCTCTATACTTGTCTCTCTTCTTATTGATTTTTGCGGCAAAGATACAAATAATTCCTGAAACGGCCAAGCGCATCGGGAATTAATTATTTTCAATAACTATCTATTCAATTATTATTTCGTATCAAAAATGATGTCAACTACAGCTTTTGCGTCTTTCTCATCTATCTCATCATCCTCATTCACATCGGCATTCTTTTCGACGAATTTCTCAGAAGGATTCTCTTGAATATAGTTTACTATTTCCACAATATCTGCAACGTTTACCTTTCCGTCATTATTAGCGTCGCCCTTCATTCTCCAATAATCACAGAGCATCGCATAATTTCTAAAATACCACTCTTTTACATAATCAATTTCGGCAGACAAATCTTCTTTTAATTCAGCCTTGTTCAGATTCTCATCATCACCAGAGTCTTTCCATTTGTTGTACTCACGGTTCCAAGCTCCAGATGACACAAAAATATCCTGATATTTTTCCAATAAAGAGTTTACATGTTCAATTGAGAAGACCCCATCCTTTAATTCGTTCCATCTTTTGGAGACCTTTTCTGGAAAGCCATCAAGTCCCTTGCCATACAACCGATCGAAAGGAGCGCAATTGTCATATCGGTGCGGATCTGCCACGTCATCCTCATAGTCCCCCTTATATGTACCACCCAATGAATGATCCATATCCCATGGGGAATATAAAAAACGATGACCTTCCTGGATGTCTGGTGTAGATAGCATTGTATTTTTATACACATTATCCCCAACATTCATGGCTGTTGTCATCACAAGAAAATCGACAATATTGTCAACATAGAAATAATTCTGATACTCACTTATGAATTGACTGTCACTCGTTTGAGGAGAACATAAGTCTATTAAATCCATCAAAGGCTGCCATGTTGCTTCAGATGGATAGTCTTCTGGATATTGTAAATTCCATGCATTCCAAGACTTCAGATTAAAATCGGCATTTTCATATGATAAAAGATCATGGCCTGCTCTCCTTGAAGACTCTCCTTTGTATAGAATACCATGGACAATATTCGTTTTCTTGTCATACTTTTTCAAATTCAGCAACTTACGGTTAATCTTATCTGTCAAGCAATATAACCCAAAATACTCTTCATTGATATAGACCTCAACGAACTCGCCAAGAGTGCCATTTCGATTACCATATTTCGTCTCATATGGAGTTGAAGACATGTCGTTCCACAAGTCAAAGCAGATACGGTTACGCATCCTTATCCTGTCTACAGCCATTGCATCAAGTATCCAATTCTCATCTGAACGAATCCCCAACAAGTTGACATCCAACTCTTCACCATTGTGATCGACAAATTTCACAGCAAACGATTTCTTCTCCAAGTTAGACGCCCATATACCACGAATTCTCAATTTACACAAATATCTGACAAATACATTCTGCTCATCTGTACGTTTCTGATAATCTGCTATCTCTATTTCTCCATTAACAAAAGACTCCGTATTCAACGCATCATAGTCAACTATTATATTTATGAGCGGAAGGGAGTTTTCATTTATTGAGTTACACATCTCAGAATAATCACTGCCAAATGTAAATGACAGAGAATACACTTGAACAAAAGAAATCAAACAAATCCTTTTTATGTATTGCATATATAGTCGCATATTCATGGAGCCATTTTTATGAGGAGCACGAGGTCTGCGGCATCCACTTTGCTATCACCATTAAGGTTGGCATTATCGAAGACGAATGGGAGGGGATCCCTACCCATGATGTAGTCGACAACTGTTTTAACGTCGTTAGTATCCACAATACCATTGCCGTCGGCATCGCCAAGGACTGAAGACAGAGGAGTCAGGGAGAACATCCAACCTGTCCCATCGACTGACATTTTTACTCGAGAGCCCTCGGAATAGTAATAGAGATAGAAGAAATATTGGTCATCAAAATTCAAATCAGGAACCGTGAGGACGACTTCCTTGGTTTCACCAGGCTGAATGGTAGCCGGCACAGACTTTATGGCAACACGCGACCCATTATTGGTCCCGGGAATCCGTTGATACAAATAAAGCGCTATCTGATTATCATAGGTATTCTCACCCTCATTCGTCACTTGGGCCCTGACTCTCAGCTTGTTACCTGACAACACCCTCGTATTCCCATTATACCCGTCAATAGTCATTGTACCCGACAAGGACTGTGGCTTGGGAGCCTCCACAGTGAAGGAGCCTTCCCAGATAACATTGTTTCCATACTCATCAGTAGTAATACAATAAGGTATTTCTCCTTTAGTCTTCGGGACAAAATGCAACTTGACATTGCCAGTCTTTCCTGGCTCCACAGAGCCACACACTAAAGTTGACATCTTATTGTCAAGCCATAAACAAATCAACTCTTGGAAGGCATCGCCATTGTTCGTGAGGTTGATCGTCACTTCCACAGCCCTACCAGCTTCTATTGGAGACGGAGAACAGCTGACACTATTAACGGTTATATCTGAACTTAAATAATCTTCATTGGCCTTGCTCAAAGTCAATGTATTACCGGAAATGGTCGCCTTGATATAACTCACAGCCAAAGAACTACAATAACCATCCAACATCTCACACGGCATCCAAGTATCACTGCCTTGAGGCCTGTAAACCTGCCGCAGCATATAAGTACCATCGGCCCATCCTGCTCCAAGGTCAGCAGTAGGGACATCTTGCCTCCAATTCCCGCCTCCTGCTGTCAAGGTTGTTGAGGCAGTACCATATACTTCCACCAACGCACCGTCCTGATACAAGCCCCAGGCATAGTCTATCGCATAATCTGGCCAAGGATTTGCTTCCAAATCATATTGCATGAAGATGAGTCTCGGGAGACTGACGCTCGTGAAATCCTCAGCAGCTGACGATCGGGTGTACGTCGTGACCCATGTTTCATCATCAGGAATCAGACTGTATATATGAGGAGTTTCCACTTCACCTTCGGCAGGTTTCATCAGGCCGATGATGGCATCCTGAACATACGAATAGCCGTCGGTATTGGTTCCGCCGCCGCTGCCAAGTTCCTGTGGATTGGCCAGAGAGAGCACGAAGAAGCCGTCGCTGTCGCCACTCCATCCCCAGTTGAAATGGAACAAGCCATTGCCGTCGTAACCGTCGCAGATGAACTGATGACCTCCCGTAGCACTGCTGCCGCCATAGAGCACAGGACGACTGTTGGCGAGTTCCTGATAAATCATGTCCTCCCATTCGGTCACACTATAAAACATGCGATAGACACTCCTGGCATTCTTGCTATACCCAAAATAGGTAGCCATATGCCATGCATTAACAGATGCACCAGAACCATCTATTCCATAGTCCATCTTCACTGCCTGTCCGCAATAACGCATCAACTCGGCTACAGCATCAGCACTTGCACCTGTCGCATTCGGTGAATAAGTGAGGCTCATATCATTCCACTTGAAGCCAGTCCCATCAAGCCCAAGGAAAGAATGGTCTACTACAGGCTGCCAATTGGGATTCTCCTCAGTTCCTATATTTTCATATTCATATATTATATCATATTGACCAATTGCATCACATGATTCTGGCCACTTGTGATAATACATTACCTGTGCCATCGCCGTGGCCACACAGCCTGTAAGACAGCGATTATTCTCATCGTAGCCAGGCTGGCCGATATCCACAAAACGGTCTTTGCTTTCACCTTCAATTTCCTCCACGACAACAGATGGGCACATGTGGTTATATGGTGCACCCTGATCCCATTTCGTCTGAATCAAAGGGGCTACTGCCGCCCTACTGGCATTTCGGGTTACGCCCCTCGAACCAGCGGTCTTTGCCTGATCCAGAGTTTTCATCTGCACTTCATAACACTCCAGCCAGTACTTCAAGTTCTCTGGCATATTCTCCACCGAGATCTCTCCTCGATCGGAATAGCCCAGAATGGGTTCTGTTCGGTCGTCGCCGGAGACAACCACGAAACCTTTCTTGCCTTCAGCATTGAAGATGTAGAACGGTTCTTGATCCGTAGGACGACCTGCACGGGCAAAGCTCTTGGCCTCACCAAACTGCTTGCCAGGCATGAACTGTTTTGCTTTCTGCAGCGCCTGTTGCCGCGACACCTGCTCTGCATTCACAGCGACAGTCGCCATGAAAGCCAACAATAAAAAGAGTAATTTCTTCATATCCGTATTATTTAGTTATTGATTATTCAACATATGAGGGTACAAAGATACGAATAAGTGAGGACAATACAAAATAAAAATAGACTTTTTAATTATTATTGTCGAACAAAAGTATCTTCGACGCAGTCAAAGATACAAATAATTCCCGAAACGTTTGATCGTTTCGGGAATTATTTGAGATTCGACCAATATAACGCGTCAGAGATTCAGTTTAGAAATAAAGGCTGATGCCTCTGATTTGGCTGTTTCGTAATCTACGTCAAAGCCATCCGTCAACCGTCTGGCAATATCTTCTATACCAGCACCAGCCTGTAAAGCTTCTAAGATGATGACACCCGTCTCATTCAAACGGAACACCTTCTTAACCTCTCCAGTTTCCGGGTCTTTTGCTTTCGCTATAAAGACGTCAGACATCTCAATAATGGTATAGTCATAATTAAGTCCCACAACTCTCTTGTTCTTTTTCTTCTTAAACATCTTTTTAATAGCATATACTATCTTACCAATTCTGGGTAATTTAACACCCTCTTTCTCAAAAGAACAACAGGGGTAACAATGACCACATGGGAATCCCCAAGCCGGGTGGGAACAAAACCAAACATGCTTTACAACCTTACCATATCCTTTTTGAAGGAGAATATCTATTTCTTCTCTTTTGTTCTTATGATACAAAGACTTCGGGAAACAGAAGCCCCCGAAAATAGTCGTTGTATCCTGATTAGCCAATGCCTTGTCTATAACCAATACATTATAATTAGGATCAGAATGAGGTTTCAAAAGTGTTTCATCTATAGTCCTAGCTACCGAGCCATTGGGTGAGAACTGGAGTCCCATTTCCATCTCTAAGTGATGTTGATTTACATATTTTGCAAGAACATAATATTGCCAACTCTTCCCTCTCATTAAACGAAACCAAGAATCAAACGTGTTGGTATCACGAGCTATTTCCTTTTCATCAACAATAATTGGATCAAGCAATTCTGCCTTTGTTCTTTTATCATTCCGCAGTAGATTAGTAATTCTATCAATAGCCTTTAGTTCATGATTAACTGATAACTTCACATTTATAACAATATAATATGGCTGGATTGTACATTGGCATTGAGACAATTCTACAATTCGGAAGGTGCTATCCAAGCCTCCCGTCCAAAAAACATTAATATGTCTACCTTCGTTTGCCATACCTCTAAGAATTGTGAATTACAAAATTCTAAAATAATTTTGTGTACAAAGATAAAGGCATTTCTCGAGATAGCCAAACTTTTTTGGTAGTTTTTCAATAGAAAAATACAATTAACAATTTGGATGTTCAAATAAAAATATATAATTTTGCAGCCAAAACAAACAAAATATGCAGATTATCTATCAGACTGTCAAACCCTTCGATAAGCTTCTGAAACCTCAGAAAGTAAAGCAAGGAGAGAAATACCGACCGATGTATTATGTGGTGGAACAACTCGTAGAAGAAGGTATGCTACTCTATCACACGATGACAAAGGCTTTATTGCTACTCACCCCAGAAGAAGCTGATATATATAAGACAAATCCGGCAGCCCTTCCCCAGCTGATAGAACAATGGTTTCTTGTACCATCATCACACGACGACCGTCTACTGAGCCGGCAGATAAGAGACGTGGCCAAAATACTTGAAAAAAAGTCTGATGCCATCACCCACTATACCATCATGACTACCACCGACTGTAATGCCCGTTGCTTCTATTGTTTTGAGATGGGACAACCACGGATTCCCATGAGCGAAGATACGGCTCGGCGCACAGTTGATTACATCATTCAGCATAGTAAAGGGGAAAAGGTTACTATTTTGTGGTACGGTGGAGACCCTCTTTACAACAAAGGCATCATCACATTTATGTGTCATTTGCTGACAGAGGCAGGAGTTGATTACAAATCGAAGATGATTAGCAATGGTTACCTGTTTGATGATGATGTTATATCCGAGGCCATCAGCCTGTGGCGGCTAAAACGCGTACAAATTACTCTTGATGGCACAGAAGAAGTATACAACCGCTGCAAGGCATATATCTATAAAGGTGTAAATGCATACCGTCGCGTCATCGGCAATATCCATCGACTTCAGAAAGCTGGTATAACGGTTTCTATTAGGATGAATGTTGATATGCACAACGCTGATGATTTATTGATACTGGCAGGAGAACTGATCAACGAATTCCCAAATCCAAATGGAATCTCAGTTTATGTGCATCAACTTTTTGAAGAAGAGAAAGGTAGAGCCGCCATCCAAGATGATCAGAAACGTAAGATCGTATTTCAAAAAATGCAGGAAATACGCAGGATTCTGATTGAAGGAGGATTCTGCAGGATGGTCAAACTCAGAAGGAAAATAAGAACAAATAATTGCATGGCTGACAACGATGCCTGTATAACCATCACTCCCAATGGCAACATAGGGAAATGTGACCACTATACACATGATTATTTTGTCAGTCATATTGAAAGCGAGGAATGGGATGAAGAAATGCTACAAAGTTTCCGCGATACAAATGACGAGATAGAAGCCTGTGCTACCTGTTTTGACTATCCCAACTGTTTCATGCTCAAGAGATGTCAAGCTACCCATCATTGTTTTCCTGAAGTTTGTGAGGACAATATGGATAGAATTAAACATGAAATGACAAGCGTTTATTCCGACCTAAAAAAAAACAATACAGATGAAAATGAAGAAAAAGATTGAAATATTACCATTGTCGGACTACTATGTAGTGGCAGTTAAAGACAAGGACACCTCTGAGTTGCTAGAAACATTTACCCTTAATGATAGCGGTGCTGATATGCTTAAACTGTTCTGTCGGGGTAAAAACGAAGATGAGGTGGCTGAAGAAATCGCCACATTATATGAGACCTCCACAGATGTTATCAAGCCAGACATCTATAAGTTTGCAAATAATTTAAGAAACAAAGGAATAATAAGTGACAAATAATAAAAGGAGGATGTGCCTATTTTGACACACCCTCCTTTTAGGTGTAAGCATGCGAATCAAGCTTCTTCAGCTTCAGGTGGGCAACTTCCAATTGGTTCTTCAACACTAGATGTTGAGGACTCATCCAAAACAACAGGTTCGTCCATCTCCAATTCTTCCATCTCTGGAGCAAAATACTTCTTTTTCATTTCTCTATTATTTTAAACGTTTAAAAAAATATCTTTATAAAATATAGTTTTGCGGTGCAAATTTAAACATAAATCCCGAAACGACCAAACATTTCGGGATTTATTTTAATATTTAGCATGATTATTTATTACTTAACCACGACTTTCTTACCATTCTTGATGTACAGTCCCTTCTTAGTCGGAGTGTCGATACGTTGTCCACTTAAGTTATACCATGCGTCATCAGACAGAGTCTCATCAAATGAGCGAATACTAGTCGTATTGCCATTACCTCCTTCAAGACTACCAAAGATAGGTATAATTAAAGTCTCTGCTTCTGTTTCACCACAGACAATACTACCATCAGAGATTCCACGTGAAGATGCTGGTAAATAAGATGTCAAAATCTGGAGATAACTCTTATGTGCGCTCACTGACTTTGTCCCAGTAAATCTAGTGAATCCTGTCGTCGCCACATAGAGATTTGTGTATTCGCCTTCTGTATCATTAATCGTAATAGACGCGTCTGAATTGTTGCCAACCATCATGTTCTCGTATACTGCCTGAGCAGCAGAAGACTTAATTGTGTATTCTCCCTTTGGACCCAGTATGTATACAGGTGTTCCTGCGGGAACTTTCTTTATTGATGTTATAACAACATTTCCATTATTATAACCCATTGCAATATATGGTTTAATATCTGTCTGGTCGCTGAAATCCAAGTCAACATCTGCACATAGTGACGTTCTCTTACCATCACCTATCTTCAGAGGAGACCAATCTGCGCCTGCATTGGCTGCCGGCAGAGCTTTTGCACGGACATAAGCCTTATGAGCACCTACAGACTTCGTGTCAGTAAAGGTCTGGAATCCTGATGTTGTAAAGCGAAGGAACTGGTCAGTGCCTTCAGGAGTTACATTGATAGAAGCATCCGTGTTATTTCCTATAAGGAGATTCTTATAATAAAGACCTGTTATTTTTACCCCAGGAATATTATGAGTTCCAGCAGTGCCTTTTACAACTATAGGAGTACCTGCAGGCACTTTTTTAACGCGAGTCATCATGACATTATTGCCTACAATACCTGTTACCACATACGCTAGCTCTTCCCTACCAGTAAAGTCAAGACCCGAGTTACAAACATAAGTTGTCATCCCAGATGCTCCAATTGAAATGGAAGCACCCAAAGAAACGGCACTCGAACCATTTTCAACTTCTGTGGAATTGCCATTAGGATCAACCAATATGATCGCCTCTGTCTCAGCCTCACCTTCTTCTGCATTAGCAGCAGCAGCCAAGGTAATATTAAAAGTGGTACCAGCATCAAAGGTGGCATTTTTCTCATCATAACTTAAGAAACGCCATGTGTTAGTTGATGCGTCAACAAGAGCTTTCTCAAATTTACGGTCACCAGACTCTGTACCAAAGGCAGATACGCTGATACCCGTAGGCAATTTCGCATCAAACTGGAAAGCCGTGGTGTTGGCATTGTTAATCACAACCTCCATGGTGCCACTACCACCATAAATGGCAGTAGGTTTCACAACTAAATCCGCATCTGCAAAAGCGAATGTGCTGCAGAGGGATGTCATCACACAGATAAATAGTTTTTTCATATTCTTTGGATTTATAATTTAGTCATTAAATGCTTATATTACACATTATGGCTGCAAATTTAAACAAAAATCCCGAAACCTCCAAATGTTTCGGGATTTTTTTATCTAATAAAAAGAAAATGTTACTTAATCACGACTTTCTTACCTTGTTTTATATATATACCCTTGCTGGGCGTGTCGACACGCTGGCCATTCAGGTTGTACCAAGCATCGACTTCATCAGAAGCCTGTGACCTAAATACAGACTTGATAGCCGTCGGCAGTTCGGCAACAGAACCACTACTAAGATTGAAGAGTATCACTTCGGACTCCTTCATGGTCATCTTGACTTCGTCTGCAGCAGCTCTGGTGGCAGATGTCACATAGGATGTCGGGACGGGTAGATAACAAGATCCTGCAGGGAACGCTGGATTATCTTCACTAAGCGGTCCAAACACGCCGTTACTGAGGATACAGTTGGTGAAGCCATCCTCTGTCGTCTTCTTGACGTCCGTCTCCTTTTTAGCATCACCCCGCAACATATTAATATAGGTATAGAACATGGAAGATTTCACGGAAGGAACCTTATATTTTTGACCTGCCGTGCCAATCAGAAGAAGCGGCATACCATTAGAGGTATTCGTCACACGGGTCAACATAATGTTCTTGCCTGCATCAACACCTGTTACCGTATAGGCTTTCAGGCCTTCCACATTCGTAAAGTCGAGGCCCATCTGACTTACATAATCCTGCACACCATACTCGTTCATAGTGAATTCCATGTCATTTCCTGAAACGGAACTCGCACCACTGGGCAACTGGAGATAACAATTGCCAGCTGGGTAAGTGCTGGTCGCCAGATATTTGAACACACCATTCTCTAATTGCATATTAACATATTTCTCAGAGGTGTCGACATCAATGGCCGTCTTCGCATTGCCCTTCAGGTAATTGGCAGGATAGTAGGTGTGGGACGTGGTTATGGGAACCGTAAACTCCTTATCACCCGTGCCGATCAGCAAAATGGGAGTACCGGCAGGGACATCTTCCACCTTTGTCAGACAGATGACACTTTCGTCCAATTCCATGAGGTCTTTGGGCCAATAGTAACCAGTGGCTATATAGGCCTTCAGACCATCCACATTACTGAAGTCAAGATCTTTCCCACTCACCAGTGTTGACTTGCCAGAGGCACTGATCTTGATGATCACTTCATTCTTTACTATAACGGCAGCCTTAGCCCCCTCTGTTTCAGCAGTTTCTTCCTCTGGTGTCACCCACAGAACCGCTTCGGTTGATGCCTTCAGTTCTCCCGCTTTCACATCGTCAGAGGCCACCAACGTGATGCTGGCGATGGTGCCGGCACCAGTAAATGCCGCATTGCTTCGAGAAAAGACAATGAAGATATAGGTATTATCTTTCTCCTGACTGACAACCAACTCATGGTCTGTGGCAACAGCCCTGTTGAGAGAAGCTTTCAGACTCTTTCCATTGTCTGATGGAGCGATGCTGATACCTTCAGGCAAAGAGAGTTTAAACTGGAGAGCCGTATAGTCCTTAGAGGGTTTGCTGAGCTCAACCTCCATCTGAGCAGTTTCTCCAGGGCACATGGTGACATCGTTCACAACAATCTCGTCTTTCTGAGCAAAAACGATGGTGCTGCAGAGAGACGCCATCACACAAACAAATAGTTTTTTCATTTCATTAAAATCTAATTAGTATTTATTCAATATTCAAGACATCCACAATGTCGACAGCATTAATATTGTTGTCTACCATATATATAAATGTATCTTGATCGACATTGTATGGTATGCTCAGCGTCTGGCGATCGGTACACATCAACTCGACAGGGTCAGCATTACCAATCTTCACATGGTAAGCATAGTTGGGTTCCGTCTTGGCTTCCAGTTGGAAAATGCCCTCTCCCCTGGCAGCCATCAATGTAATAAATTCAATCTCATAGTCACCAGCTTGTCCAGACAAAGAATACACCAACATTGGCACCGCAAACAGCAGTGCCTTCAAGGTTTTGAGAAACGTTTCATCATCCCCTACTCTATCTTAATGTGGTCTCGCCTGCTGTATTCTTAGTGGACTTGGCCTGCTGAAGTTCAGCCTGCAACTGGCCGTTCACCTGCTGCAAATCCTGCACCTGCTTCAGAAGAGCTTCCTTCACCTGATTCAGAGTCTGTTTCTCCTCCTCCAGTTTATCGAAGGCCAGCAGGGCTTTCTCATAGCCTTGACCTACGCTGTTAAACTGTTTCTCCAGTCGCTGGTAGTCATCGAAAAGGCGCTGCTGCTCATCGAGCCGGCGCTGATAGTCCCTCAGGAGATCGGCAGATTCCTCTGACTGCTTCTTCGTCACTCTAAGCTGGTAAGCGTATGCGATGGCCAACAAGACCACCAGCACACCTAAAATAATATTCAGTACCATAAGACTACCCTTTCTTTCTTTCAATTTTCATAAACTGTGGGAAACCTGTCATCTCCAGCACCTCATAGATGCTGGGATTCACATTGATCATCCTGACCTCACCCTTGAAAGGCACCAGCGTCCGCATGGCCTTCTGAATCACACGCAGTCCGGAGCTGGCCATATAGGTCAGGTCGTCGCAATCGAGCACCAGCGTCATGCCACCCTCTGTCAGTAGCGGTAACAATTCACTCTCAAACTTGGCCGCCACCGAAGTGTCGATGCGGCTGTCGGTCTTGAAGATGGTCATGCCATCCTTTTTCGTAATCTCTGACATAGTTACTATATTTTAAGATGATTATAATTGTTTATTGTTGTTTACCACGAATCCGCAAACAGAGCATGGTCAGGTCATCACTCTGTTCGGCACCACCAACATGCTCATGGACGTCGGCCAGAACCCAAGCGGGACACCTGGTGTCTGCTGACAAATCGAGATGCATCGCAACTGATACGAGAGGTCATCGCCTTCCAGACTCAAACGGTACAATCTGTCGTATGCAGACAATAACCTTTCGCCTTGAAGACGGGGAATCCTCTCCCTGATCTCCGCAGCCTCATCAGCGTGGATGGCAAGGGCGGAAATCAACAGTATCAAGGTTATGGCCAATCGTGAGAGTCTCATAAGAGTCGCCAAATCTATATAATTTGGCTGCAAATATAAACATAATTCCCGAAACGACCAAGCGTTTCGGGAATTA
>Ga0310690_10004074_pt1 | contig 21200 bp, 18 predicted proteins | sample AusTroGonzalo_MG_2_FD_207661 | JGI IMG/M metagenome (GOLD analysis project Ga0310690, IMG submission 207661) | Bovine rumen microbial communities from tropical cattle in Woodstock, Queensland, Australia - Gonzalo_04 (v2) (version 2) | ecosystem: Host-associated > Mammals > Digestive system >... | reverse complement strand
TACTCAGTCGTATAATCCGGTTTGGAGGTTTGCTCATCTTCATAGTAGTACCTTTGTTTTTTATTTACTTATCCAGGATTTCATAGGAGGGGGCCATTAAATCTTCCAGGAAAAGACACGCTCGCGTTGCGACGTTAAAGCATTGCAACGCTGCAACACAACTAAAGCCTTTAGTTTATTTAACAAAAATAGTTGGCGCTTTATTCGTAAACCGCATTTTTGAGGTTATATATTTGCATCGTCAATGGGAAACGGCAATCCGGTTCGCTAACTGGAGAAAAATATCGGCCTAGTTGGAGCGCAATAATACCAACGCTTTGAAGGGCGTAATACCAAGATACTATTTACTAATATCAAAACTATAAAATATGAAAAACGAAGCGCAAAACCAGATCGTGATTTATGAGACAGAGGACGGACAGACTCAGATTGATGTCCGGTTGGATGGTGATACTGTGTGGCTGACACAAGCTCAAATGGCTGAGCTATTTCAAAAAGACCAATCGGTCGTAGCACGCCATATTAGAAATGTTTTCCAGGAAGGTGAGTTGGAGGAAGAAAGTAATATGCATTTTTTGCATAATACTCAGTATAAATACCGTCCTGTGAAGATATACAATCTTGATGTTATAATATCGGTTGGATACCGGGTTAAGAGCAAGCGTGGTACGGATTTTCGTATATGGGCAAGACAGATTCTGAAAGATTATCTTGTTAAGGGCTATGCTGTAAATCAACGAATTCATAGTGAGCAGATGGCTGAGCTGCGTCAGCTGGTTGGTATGCTCGGCCGTGTTCATCGGAATGAAGCGCTCAGTACAGAAGAGAGTGAGGCTTTGTTTGAGGTTGTGACGGACTATACCTATGCGCTTGATACGCTTGATAATTATGACTACCAGCGTCTTACCATCGGCCAAACTACTAAAGAGGAGCCGTTCCACGCTACATATGAGAATGCGATGGAGCAGATAACTCGTCTTAAAAACAGGTTTGGAGGTTCAGCTTTGTTCGCTAACGAGAAGGATGAATCGTTCAAGAGCAGTATAGGACAGATATATCAGACTTTCGATGGTAAGGAACTGTATCCCAGTGTGGAGGAGAAGGCTGCTATGTTGCTTTATCTGGTTACAAAGAACCACTCTTTCACTGATGGCAATAAACGCATAGCAGCAACTCTTTTCTTGTGGTTCCTGAACAACAACAATGTTCTATATAACCCGGACCATTCAAAGCGTATAGCCGATAATACACTCGTGGCTATTACTCTGATGATTGCCGAAAGCCGGACTGAGGAGAAGGATATTATGGTTAAAGTTGTTGTGAACCTGATCAACAGGAACAACTAATACGGTGCTTGAGGGTTGCTTTTTGGTTAGAGCGTGTGGATCTGGTTGGTGTAGACGTACCAGATGTGGCCCTCTACCTGGGTGTAGCCCATCTTGCGCAGAAGATCCATGTATTTCTGTACCTGTGTTATGTACTTTTTATCCTCGTGACCGAACTTGAAGTCTACCACGATGGCGCGGCCATCGGGCCGTATCATGACGCGGTCAGGGCGTGGGGTGTTGAGCTGGTCTCCGTCACGGTAGATGATTGAGGTCTCGTTAAAGAGAGTGTAGTTGCCGTCAAACCATTCGCGGGCGCGGGGAGTGTACTGCAGATGGCGGTGTATGTCTTGCTTGAGCTTCTGTGCTTGGGCGGCCGATTCCAGCAGTCCGTCACGCAGCATCTGGTCTACCTGCGGGTCTATATCGGCCTCAGTGCTTATGGTGGCAAAGAGGCTGTGCATGAGCAGGCCGGTCTTTATGTACTCCTCCTGGCGTTCCCCCTGATCATCATTCTTGACAAACCGCTTGGACTCTCCGGAATGGAGTATCTCGGCGTTGATGGGGTAGGTGTGCATCTTCAGCTCTGTTACCGCGGGCTTTAAGTCAAAGGGGTTCTGCTTGACGTCTTCTTCTTTTTCGTCCGGGTCTCTGTGGGAGCAGATGGTGCCGGTCTCAAAGATAATCTCACTGCCGGTGTTCTGGCTGTCAAACTCGTCATTGCTGAGGCATACCTGCAGCACGTCATTGACTGATATGAATCCGGTGCTTCTAACCGGGCGGTTGCTCAGGATTATCAGGTTGCGGGCAGCTCTGGTAAAGGCTACGTAGAGCAGGTTGAGGTTATCGACTGTCTGCAGGCCTACCTCTTCATTGTAATGACTGCTGAATTCTGAGTTACCCAGGTCTTTGCAGAAGCTTACCGGGATGAACGGCATGCCGTTATAGGGCTCTTTGTCCGGATTGATCCAGAGGCGGTCACCATGGGTGGCGTCTATGATGGGCCAATCACAGAAGGGTACTATGACGGTGTGGAACTCCAGTCCCTTGGATTTGTGTATGGAGATAAGGCGTATGCCATCTATATCGGCGGCGGGGATTTTTGTGTCGTAGAGCTTGTCATCCCACTCGGCGATGAACTGCGCCAGATCGCCCGGGCTGCGGCTCATCCACTGGCAGACGGTGTCCTGGAAGGTCATGAGATACTGGCTCTGGCCTTCCATACTGTCCAGGCCCAGGATGGTGATGAGCTTCTCTGTGAGCTCATAGAGCGGCAGGTTGCACAGTGCGGGTGCCTGCTGTATGAATGCGGGCGGCAGGGCGTTCTCAAAGCCGGCTGCGTGGAGGCTGTCAAAGGTCTGGTATGTGCCGTTTGCGGTGGCGTACTCCCAAGCCAGCTGTGCCAGTGCTACCTGGTCTGTCTTGTCGGCGAGCCAGCGCAGGGCGTTGATTATCATCCTTATAGCGGCCGATGAGTCCAGCTGGAAGGCTTCGGCCGATATCATGTTGTACTCTGGACGGTTCTGAGCAAACCACTGGGCTACGTGGCCTATGTCTTTTAACCAGCGGAATAGTATGGCTATATCGGTGGGAAGGACTCCGGCCTCTTTGAGCTGGTCCAGTTTCCGGGCTATCTTCTCGCAGACGGTATCGATGAGCTCGTCGGCCCTGATGTTTTGGGTCAGGATATCGGCATAAACGTAGCCCTTGCCGTCTTCCTTGAGGCATTTCTGTTTTACGCGGCTGTAGGCCTGGTCCAGTTGTGGGTATTCCTTATGGGTTTCTTTGTTGTAGTTGCTGTCCAGATAGGTTACGGCCAGGGGGAACAGCTTTTTGTTGAAGTCTATTATCTGCTGGCGGCTGCGGCGGTTCGTGTCCATATCCTCCACGTGGGGACTGTAGGGGGCAAACTCATGTTCTATGCCGGTGTTGAGTATGTTCCAGTCACTGTTGCGCCAGCGGTAGATGGACTGCTTGACATCGCCTACCACCAGGCAGTCGTGGCCCGTGGAGAGGCACTCTTTGAGCAGTATGGCCAGGTTGCGCCACTGCAGATCTGACGTGTCCTGGAATTCATCTATCATGAGGTGGCGGGTAAAGCTGCCGGTCTTCTCAAATACGAATGATGTATCGCCGTCTTCCATCTGGTGCAGCAGCTGCGGGGTATCGGCCAACAGGAACCGGCCCTGCTCCTGGCTCTGGGCGTCTATCTCACGTCTTATGCTGAGCAGCAGGCTTAACTCATGCAGGTATTTGAGGGCGCAGTCAAAGGAGTTCTTGTTGAAGATGTATTCATTGTAGTTATCTTCAACTTTGGCGAACAGGGGCATCAGGGTGTCCTGCGCCAGAGTGCCCAGGTGGGGGTTATCTCTTATGACGGTTTTTGTAAAGATCTTTTCAGGGTTGGTGGCGCAGTTGTTAAGGGTCTTACCGAGCGGGCCGTCCAGCATGGAGGCATCGGCAATCTTGGGCACGAACGGTTTGGCGTACCGCTCCATGAGGTCATACGATGAGCCTACGGCTGTCATTATCTGCCGGCCCAGATCCTTGATCTTTTCTACTATTGGAGGCAGTTTGCTGTCACGCGCATCGACAAGGGCTTGCTTGTAGTCGGTGACGGCATCGGGGTTTTCTGTCATGATGCGGCGCAGCTCTTGGCCGTTCTCCATGAATATCTCGCTGAAAAGCTCGTATGAGAAGTTCTTGATGGTCTTGTCTATTGACCAGCTGCGGTCATTCTCAATGTTGCTTTCCACAAACTTCATGACGTTGCGCATTTCGGGCGTGCCCGGGCGGATATCGGCCAGGAAGGCATCGACGGCCTCGTCTATGGCGGCGTCTTTGTCCAGCTCAAGCGTCAGGTTGCCGCCTATGCCCAGCTCTCGGGCCAGGCCGCGAAGCACTGTCTGGAAGAAGCTGTCTATGGTCTCCACGCGGAAATTGCCGTAGTCCTGCAGTATCATGTCCAGGGCCAAAAGAGCGTTGTCACGGATGGTCTTGTCACTGAGGCTTACGGCTTTCTTGACCTCTTCAAAATAGGGGTCCGAGTCCTTGAGGCTGTGGCCTATGCCGTACAGCTGCGAGAGGATGCGCTGTTTCATCTCGGCCGTGGCTTTGTTGGTAAAAGTTACTGCCAGGATGGTGCGGTACTCCTCAGGATGGTTGACCAGCATGGTTATATACTGCACTGCCAGCCGGAACGTTTTACCTGATCCGGCCGATGCTTTATACACAGTTAGCGTAGAATTGTTACCCATAGTAGTTTAATCTATCCAAATATAGCGATTCCTTTTTATAAAAGCATTATCTTCGCGGTCCAATTATATATACTCGATTTAGTTGATTTAATTTCAAAATATTATGGGATATATCACTGAAGACAAACGTAAGGTTACCACACAGCGTCTCAGAGAGATGAAACAGCGTGGCGAGAAGATTGCGATGCTTACCGCCTATGACTACACTATGGCCAAGATGGTGGATGGTGCAGGCATTGACGTTATTCTGGTGGGCGATTCGGCATCAAACGTGATGGCCGGAAACCAGACCACTCTGCCTATCACTCTGGATCAGATGATATATCACGCCAAGTCTGTGGTGCGCGGCGTTCAGCGTGCCCTGGTGGTGGTTGACATGCCGTTCGGCACATATCAGATCAACGACTCGGAGGCCGTGACCAACGCCATCAAGATCATGAAGGTGTCTCATGCCGATGCCCTCAAGCTGGAGGGTGGTGAGGAGATCCTGCCTTCCGTACGTCACATAATCGAGGCCGGCATCCCCGTGATGGGTCACCTAGGTCTTACCCCGCAGTCAATCAACAAATTCGGAACATACGCCGTTCGCGCCAAGGAGGAGGCCGAGGCCGAGAAGCTCATATCCGATGCACACAAGCTGGAGGAGGTGGGCTGCTTCTCGATCGTTCTTGAGAAGATTCCCGCCAAGCTGGCTGAGCGCGTTGCCAAGGAGGTTTCAGTTCCTATCATCGGTATAGGTGCCGGCGGCGGTGTTGACGGCCAGGTCCTGGTGTGCGCCGATATGCTGGGCATGAACAACGAGTTCAGCCCCCGTTTCCTGCGCCGCTACGCCAACCTCTTCGAGACCATCACCGACGCCGTGGGCCGCTACGTGGAGGACGTCAAGAACTCCGACTTCCCTAACGAGAAGGAACAGTACTAAAATGATACAGAGCCATTGGGGACGGTTCTCTTTGGCCCTTTTTGGTGACAAAGAGAACCGTCCCCTTTGGCCCCTTTTGCTCGTCTTTCAGATGAACTGCACGGATTTCAGGTCATCGGCGAAGGCGTGGATGGCATTCTCCATCTTCTGCACAGTTTTGCGTGTAGGAACGCTTCGGCCCGTAACATAATGGGACAACTGCCCCTGATTTATTCCTGTGATGCGCGACAGCCCGGCCAATGTGAATGAGCTGGCGTAGTACGACAGGAACGATGCCATATCATATTTGTACACCATCTCAACCTCAGTAAAAGGTTCGTTATGTCTTGCATATGACTTTTTGATGTCGCTGTAACCGCCTTCAAAGTATTTCTTGGCCTCCTGGACGGTAGATCCCGTGCCGGTTACCAGATATCCTAAATCATCGGCATCACTATAGATGCTGTATGATCCGTCACTTGCACGTTCTATTATTGCATTTACTTTTCTCATAATCGTGTGTTTTTATTGTTTGTTATTGAGATTAGTGGAATCATTTGATCCCTGCCGCTCTCAAAATACTTCTTAATGTTCCTGATGCTACTTCTTGGGAGTGATGATTGCTTAAAGGAAACCTCTCTTTCGTTTTTGGATTAATCCACAATGGATGTCCTGCCTCAGTTTCGCCCGTGTCATAGCATCCGGCTTTTCTTAAAAGCCGTTCAAGTTCGCTGTATTTCATGTTTAGCGTGTTCAAAAGTACGAATATTAATATTACTTACAAAAGAATTATTGGAAAAAAGTACGAAAATTAATACTTTTTGTAGAGATGGACTATGTCTTTTCCATAGGCAAACAAAGTTTTTAGGTTATACATTAATTGGTATTAAATATCAAGGGGCATTCCAGTCCGACACCGTATGCCTTATGGAATACCCCTTGGTATCAGATGATACAAAGGTAATAATATTTTATTAATGGCTCACGGGGGATAGTCTCATATTGTCATTATTCTACATCATCCCACTCACCGGCGTATAGGCGGGTGATGTTTTCTGCGTGTTCAATCATTTGATGACGCAGGGATAGGGGAGGTAACCCCAATTGCACGTTTGTGCATTGCAATTGGGGGTTGTATTGTCTAGGCTAGGAAGATGCTAAAAGTAAAACTAGTGAAATGGATGACTCAAGTTGTTAGTCCTGGAGAAAATGATTACTATTGCGGATGAATAATCAGTTAATGATATGATAGAAGATTGCGTGAATTATGATAAGGAATATATGGTGGCTGTTTGTGACAGACGTATGGAATAGATCCTTTCAGGACGTTCATCAACCATATCTAATGATGAAGCAATAAAAAAGATTGATGAAAAATACAACTTGTGCGGTATATCGTTGTATACACGCTTGTAGGAGAGAAGTTAATCTCCTTTTGGAATAATAGAAAGGATCCCGATACGCTCCAAGGGATGCTGGAAAAGTGATACAATTGGGGTCTGACCCCTTTTGTACTCCGTTCGTAATAAAGACGTATATCCAATTCTCATATTCATCCTGATTCTTTATTTTGTGTTTCTGTTAAATAAATCAACTTTTATGTTTATTTTTGCCGGTATGAAGATTGATAAGATTATGGATGAGATTGGAAATGCAATCTCACCGGATATTAATGCTAAGACAGAAATGTCTGTGGCCATAGTAAATAGAATCAACGATATACTGAAGTCCGAGAAAATGACCCAGAAGGATTTGGCTCGCTTGATGGGAAAGACTGAGACCGAGGTCAGCCGTTGGCTTTCGGGTACTCATAATCTAACTGTCGCCACTCTTTGCAAGATTTCTGCCGTATTAGGCAAGGAAGTGCTACATGTGGCAGATTATGAACTTGATGACGTGCAATCCATAGAAGGACGTGATATAGTATATGAAAAGCAACTATTTAATAAGTATCATAAAGACTTCGTAGATACCTACAAAGAAAGAATAATTCGATTTGAAGAAGACAATCGATTTAGAAGAGATGATAGATATCATAATAAAATATCAGGTCATCATATTGTGTATAAACTTATAGTTAATCCTAGTGCCTTAGAAAAAGAAGACCAAACACGTATTCTAAACAAAGAAAAGACACGTGGTTATGAATTCTTGATAGAATTTGATGTCAATAAGCCTTCCTATGGTATTTATTATGGCTGTCGCGGACTAATCTTTGGGAATCAAACTCAGGAAATACAAAACTTCCAAAACGAATGGGAAAAAACAATAAGAAAAAAGGTTGTAGAAGTCTTAAACAATACTTTTCCACGCAAATCATTTGATGAACTTTGTCTGTTAACCGATAATGCAAACAATAGGACTTACTGGCCTTTTTGGATTCGATTATCAGAAGATGAAGATATAATTAAAGTGGCAGGATTAGCCGTTCGTCTGATATACAATGTTTATAAGATGTATTTGGAAGAGCCTGGATCATTTGATGAAAAACATACTAATAAGTCTTCAGTAGAGCAAAAAAAGAGGATATTGCCACCTCTAACCCAATATACTGTAGAAGCATTTGATGCCCTATTTCAGGAAAAGATGTCTAAAACTAAAAAAATAATTGAAATCATTCTGGAAAGGGCTGAAGCAGAAGATGTAAGATTAATTCTGCCTAACAAGTTATATGAAAAAGCGTGGAATTATAATAAGGATTTTTTTAATTCTGATGCCGAATTTGCATTCTTCTTGCTTCAAATATACTCAGAGATAGTTTGTAAATACAATAATGATGAAACAAAAAAATATATAATCCAAAATCGAGGAATCCAAAATAAAAGAAGTGATCAAGATATAAATGTAAATAAAGCCATAATATGGCCTCTTTTTATACCGTATTTATTATCATACAACGGAAGGCCATTATCAAACATTAGGAAGGCGTATAGCAAAAATGATTTAGCAGAAGATACTATAAAAAAGATTAATGGGTACGTTGAAAAAATAGCAAAGCACTTTCCTCCAATGAGTTGAATAATTATTTGGTGGACGTCGTCATACTCGTTTTTGCGATTTTCGGAACTTTGCCTCAGATCCAATTGGATTTGAGGCTCTTTTATTTATTGAAGCCAGATAAACGAGAGTGGAATTAAATTTCTACTCGTTCTCTGATTAATCTGTCGAGTGAATAGGTACCAGCACAAAGACGGATGATATGAAGGCTGCTACTGCTCTTTCGGGAGTAGACAGCAAAAATTAATTTAAAAATTACAATTATGCAGTACAAAATTATAACTGCTACTAATATCGGCGTTGGCCGTAACAAGCTTTTCTTTAGAGATGAAGAAGGCGTAACATATCAAATTGATAAGGATACGATTTCCCAATCGTTGTCCGATAGACTTCGTTGGAAAGATGATACTATTGTCGGCCCAACTCAGTTGTTCCATATCTCATATGATGATGGAACGTTCATTACGTACATATATGATCCTGACCGGAGAAAAAAGCAGAATAAAGCAATCTTTGGCCAGGAAGGTCCTCATCTGGAATATAAATCTTCTTTATTTCATTCCGCTGATAGGACTATTGATGATCCTATCTATGGTAATAAACCGGCGCAATGGCGTGAACTTGCCCAACAGCTTGACGGATTTGCACACGCAAAGACCAGTGGCATGCTTGTTATAGGCACAAACGATGACGGCACCGTTATCACAGGTCTTGATGAGGAGGTCAAGGACACGAAAAAGACCGAAGACGCTCTGCGAAACTACTTCAGCCAGGTGCTTGGCACTCTATTCACCAGCACACTACTGTTTGATTGGAAGCGCTTGAATAGCAAGCTTATCTTATGTATTACCGTGCCTGAATGGAAAAAGGATGTCATCCCTGTGGGTGGTACGGAGTTTTTCTTGAGGATCGGCTCGAGCTGTCACAGGCTTAGGGGTCAGGATCTTATCGAATTTATAAGAAATTATCAATCAATTAATTAATTATGAAAAAGAAAGGACTATTGCCAAGCCTATATAAAACATTAGACTTGACAAACTGTTTGATTTATGTCGAAAAGGCTGGCAACAAAGTAGGAGAATGCTTAGGTCAGTTCATGACAGTGAGTTTTAATTATGCAATCGAATATTTATTTACTAAAAAAAAAAAAATATGATCGTATTTATTCAAATTGTAGGTAAAGTCTTTATCGGTGGTGTACTTGTTGAAGCAGGCCGTGTACTAATTAAAAATGCTTTTGAGGAAGCAAGAAATCTTGGAAACAAATGATTCCAAATGGAGATAGACTTTTTATATGCAACAAGTGTGGACACTTGTTTGTGAAAAAAACTTGTTTAGGAGCTTTTTGGGGCGCACATATAGTGCGCTGCCCTAAATGCTCAAGTTTTAGAACTAAAATAATAGGAATGTATTAATCAGACCAACTATCAACAAGGTATTACAGATGAATAAAGATGATTATTTGATAAACCTGGATTGGAAGGCATTCCATTTGAGGATGGATAGCCTTGAGGCTTTATCGGTTGATGAAAGGCTTGATAAGTACCGTCAGGTAGTACATGAGGTGGAAGCAGAAATCCTTCGTAGAACGGGGGATCCGCTTATACGTAACTGGTTCCGCAAGATTGACTCTAAGGGGAAAGCGGATGCTATTGATGAACTTTTCTCATTCAGGTATTTCACTCTGTCTAAGATGTTCCAGATTCATTGTTCAGATTCTGAGGTAAAGCGAATAGAGGATATCAACGATAAGCTTTATAAACTTACGTCTGATATGTTCCAGCAAGCTCGCAGTACTTGTCATAACGTAAATACAATGCTTAAACAGTTAGACTGTGACGATTGCTGGTTTGAGGCCTCGCTGAGATTCAAAGGTGGATATAAAGAATATAATGAAGAGGACATCTTGTCGCTTGATGAGGATGACTTTTACGGGTCGGATTTCAAGCGAATGATCCTTATACTGGCATTCTTAGATGTTGAGTACAAAGGCGATGTTGAAATAATGGGTACCATAACCACTTTGACAGAGGATAATGAATTAGTGGTTGAAGGAAGTGGTGATACGGATATTTTAAAAAGCAATCTGGACAACGGTACCACATGGGCCGAAGGCTGGCTGCACCATCCTAAGTTGGAACATATTGTATTTTGCTATGCTATGCACGCTCTTGTTACTCACAATAATTACTGCATCCCGGATGCAATGCATCTTAACACCTTTGAGACAAGGGTTGAGATAAATTTTTCAAAAGTTATTAATAATCAAATCAAGAATTTATGAAAGATACCGTTAATTATGATTTAGGGACTCTCTACAACGACTATTTCAGAAAGAATATAAAGGCGTTTATGAGTCATACTTTGCTTGGGCATACTATAACAACCCCGTACTTACTAAAAGTAGATGATACGTATGACGAGTGTCTGCTTAAAGGTATGTTCTATGGCAAAGAGACAAACTCATGGGGTACAGAGATTCCGGACGATAAGCTTGGACCGGAGACCCTAATGGAACTCTATGACGAGTTCGTTAATCAGGGCTGGGGTGATGGCCATCTGTTCTGGCAGTATGTATCGGCCCTACGGGAGTGGAGTAGAGATAAAATGGGTAACAACATTTATTTCATTCCCAATAACATAAGTAAAGTTGGGAGGCCGGGCATTGGTACAGATAGGGATGTGTTTGATTTTCTGAACTTGAAGTCCCATGTCATCTTGGAAGAACTCAGATCGCTCTCGCCCGACTTCCTAATTTTCGCATTTGGTGACATGCAGTATGACTATTATATCGAACATGCTATCGGACCGTTTGAAAAAGTTCCCACTGGCTTAGATAGAGTGAACTACATACGGTTTCATCACAGTGGAATACCGGCACTGCAAATCGATCATCCGCAATACCTGAACATCAGTTCAATGTGGGAAGAAACGTTAGCATTCATCAAAGATTGGTTGATGCAGATACTTAAAGAGAGATATGGAAGCACTAATTATTAAAGTTAAAGGATAAACAAAATGAAAGATGAAAATAAAAGAATAATTGTAGGCGTTGCTGCAATTATGTTTTACCCACTGGGATTGGCATTTGATTTGGCTGTTTGGGGTACTAAAGTCTTTGAACTGGAAATATTGGGGCATCAGAGTGATGGCCGTCTGATATTATTCTTGATCTTCAGTGCGGTATTGAAGTTTATAGCTTATGGATCTGTCATATCACTGATTTCAATGAAGAAGGATAATCAGGCGGAAGAAGAAACAACGGCTTAGTTGAAAACGTGCAAAGTGTAAAAAAGGGGAAAGAGAACAGTTCCCACTGTCCCCAAAAAGAGCCAAAGAGAAGGTTTAGCTCGACGAAGTCAACCGTCCCCTTTGGCTCCCTTTTGTATCATTTTTAGTTCTTGGGTTTGCCGTGGAAGGGTTTGCGTCCGCCTTTGTGAGAATGGTACAATTGGGGTCTGACCCCTTTTGTACTTTTTTTGTGTTCGGTGTAGGCAGGAGCTTCGCCGAGGTCGGGCGGGAGGGGGACTTTGTAGACGGGTTTGCCCAGGAAGCGCTCTATCTGGCGGAAACGGGGCTGGTCTTCAAGGCCTACAAAGGTGATGGCGCAGCCTTCGGCACCGGCGCGGGCGGTTCGGCCTATGCGGTGTACGTAGTCCTCAGGATCGTGGGGAACATCGAAGTTGATTACCAAATCTATATCGTCGATGTCAATGCCGCGCGATACTATATCGGTGGCTACCAGGACGTTGATGTGGCCGTTGCGGAAACGGTGCATGATGTCGTCACGCTCGGCCTGGGAGAGGTCTGAGTGCATCTCGCCTACGTTGAGGCCCAGACGGCGCAGGGATTTGGTTATCTCCTTTACTTTGAGTTTGGACGACGCAAAGGCAATGACGCGCTTGGGGGCGTTGGTGCTGAATAGGCTCTGTATGATGGGCAGCTTCTGGGTCTCATAGCATACATAGGCGGCCTGCAGGATGCCGTCGGCGGGCTTGGAAACGGCCAGCTTGACCTCGACGGGGTTGTGCAGGATGGTGCGGGCCATACGCTGTATCTCATCGGGCATGGTGGCGCTGAAGAGCATGTTCTGGCGTTTGGCGGGGAGCTGCTTTACTATCTGCATTATGTCATCATAGAAGCCCATGTCCAGCATGCGGTCAGCCTCGTCAAGGATAAAGAACGATACCTTAGAAAGGTCTATGTTACCCAGGCTGATGTGGCTGATAAGACGGCCGGGTGTGGCTACCACGATATCGGTCCCCATGGCAAAGCCGCGTTTTTCCTGTTCAAAGCGGATGCCGTCATTGCCTCCGTAGACGGCGGTGCCGGATATGTTGGTGAAGTAGGAGAATCCTTCTACCTGCTGGTCAATTTGCTGGGCCAGCTCACGGGTGGGGACCATGATAAGGCAATTGACCGAGCCTTCAGGGTACTGTCCGGATGAGAGCTTGTCAAGCACGGGCAGCAGATAGGCTGCGGTCTTGCCGGTGCCGGTCTGCGCTATGCCTATCAGGTCATGGCCCTGAAGCAGTACGGGTATGGCTTTCTCCTGGATGGGAGTACACTCCCTGAAGTTCATTGCATCTATGGCGTCCAGCAGCGCCGGCTGGAAATCAAACTCATCAAATCTCACGACTATAAGTTATTTGGGTGCTTTTATGTAAAGGAAAATCGCTATCGGTACGTAAATGAGGTTGGGCAGCCACTCGGCCCAGAAGGCTGACATGGAGCCTGTTATGGCAAAGTTGGACGATACCGCCTGGAACAGTATGTAGCCGAAACTGAGTCCCAGGCCTATGCCCAGGTAGAGTCCCATGCCTCCCTTGCGCTTGCGGCTGGAGAGCGATACGCCCATTACGGTGAGTATGAACGCCGCGAACGACATTGCGTAGCGTTTGTGGTATTCTATCTCAAAGTCCTGTATGTTGCCGAATCCGCGTGCCTTCTGGCGGGTTATGTACTCGTGGAGTTCGGCCGTGGACATGGTCTCGTGCTGTCCGTTGGAGATCAGGAAATCGGCCGGCTCAAAGCGTATCACGGTGTCCATCTCAGTGCCCTGGCTGATGGTCTCTATGGAGCCAGACATATCACGGATCATGAAGTTCTTGGCTTTCCAGTGATATTTTTCGGCCGATAAGGTATCATACGTAACGCTGCGGGCGGTCATGTGCGACACCAGTTTCTTGCCTTCAAACTTATCAAGTGCAAACCTGTAACCGGTCTTGTTGTAGTCCTGATAGCTCTCCATATAGGCGATGATGCCTTCCTCGACCTCAAGCTGTATGTTGTACGTTCCGTCTGAGTTGTCGCGGTTATAGTGGCTAAGTTTGTACCTGTCCTCAAACTGTAGTCGGGTTATGCTGCCCTTGGGGATTACCTCTGATCCCAGATAGAGCGTGAGGCCTGCTATGAATGCGGCCGACAGCATATAGGGTACCATCATGCGCCTGAAACTCATTCCCGTTGAGAACATTGCTATTATCTCAGAGTTCTCGGCCAGCTTGGACGTGAAGAAGATGATGGCAATGAACACGAACAGCGGGCTGAACATGTTGATGAAGTAGGGGATGAAGTTGAGGTAGTACTCAAAGATGACCTCATGCGCGGTGGCTTTGTTGAGCTTGTCTATGTGCTCGTTGTAGTCAAAGACCACCATGATGATGATAATGAGCGCGATGGTAAAGAAGTATGTGCCCAGGAACTTCTTTATGATGTACCAGTCAAGCCTTTTGAGCAGTCTATGTCTGAACAGGTTCCTCTTCATATTACAGGCGCTGCATTACTCGTTTTACCATTATGTCCTTCCAGGTGTGGTAGTCATCGGCAAGGATATGCTTGCGGGCTTCACCCACCAGCCACAGGTAGAAGGCCAGGTTGTGGATGGAGGCTATCATCAGGGCCAGATACTCCTGTGCCTTGAAAAGATGGTGCAGATAGGCTTTGGTGTAGAGGGTATCCACACGTGAAGCACCGTCGGCCTCAATGGGGTCAAAGACATCCTCCCATTTCTTGTTGCGTATGTTGATGATGCCGTCTTTGGTGAACAGCATGGCGTTACGGCCGTTGCGGGTGGGCATTACGCAGTCAAACATATCCACGCCCAGGCTTATGGCTTCCAGTATGTTGGCCGGTGTGCCTACGCCCATCAGGTAGCGGGGTTTGTCCTGCGGCAGGATGCCGTGAACCAGGTCTATCATCTCATACATGACCTCGGTGGGCTCGCCTACGGCCAGTCCGCCTATGGCGTTGCCCTCAGCCCCCTTGGATGATATGTATTCGGCCGATTGGGCACGCAGGTCTTTGTAGACGCAGCCCTGGACTATGGGGAACAGTGCCTGGTGATAGCCGTATTTGGGCTGGGTCTCATCAAAGCGCTGTACGCAGCGGTCCAGCCAACGGTGGGTGCGTTCCATGGACTGCTTGGCGTACTTGTACTCTGCAGTGCCGGGACAGCACTCATCGAACGCCATCATGATATCGGCACCTATGCTGCGCTCTATGTCCATCACGCGCTCAGGGGTGAACAGGTGGCGTGATCCGTCTATGTGCGACTGGAAGGTTACGCCCTCCTCGGTCATCTTGCGCAGTCCCGTGAGTGAGAAGACCTGGAAGCCGCCGCTGTCAGTGAGCATGGGGCGGTCAAAGCCGTTGAACTTATGCAGTCCGCCGGCTTTCTCCAGTACGTCCAGTCCCGGACGCAGGTAGAGGTGGTAGGTGTTGCCCAGTATGATCTGGGCTTTTATATCGTCTTTGAGTTCAGTCACATGGACGGCCTTGACCGAGCCAACGGTTCCTACAGGCATGAATATGGGAGTCTGGATAACTCCGTGGTCTGTAGTTATCTGTCCGGCGCGGGCGTGGCTGGTGGCGTCAGTGTGCTCTAACTTGAATGTGAGTTTGTTGTCAGACAAGGTTTTACTTTTGTGGTTCTTGAATGGGGACTATCTCCTGTGCGTTCCTGACCTTCTCGTCAAGGAGCGCAATCTTCCAGACCTCACTTATCTCATTGACATAGTGGAACTCAACGCCTTTAAGGTAATCGGCGGGAATCTCCTCTATGTCACGTTTGTTCTCTGAGCAGAGTATGATGTCGGTTATGCCGGCGCGCTTGGCTGCCAGTATCTTCTCACGGATACCGCCTACGGGCAGAACCTTGCCGCGAAGGGTTATCTCACCGGTCATGGCCAAGTTGGCGCGAACCTTACGCTGGGTGAAGGCCGATGCAATTGACGTTGCCATGGTGATGCCGGCCGACGGACCGTCCTTGGGGATGGCGCCCTCAGGCACGTGGATATGTACGTTCCAGGAGTTGAATACGGCAGGGTCGAGACTGAGCAGGCCGGCGTGTGAGCGGATGTACTCCATTGCCAGCATGGCGGACTCCTTCATTACGTCACCCAGGTTACCGGTCAGAGTAAGCTTACCCTCTTTTCCGCGGCTCAGACTGGTCTCCACAAAGAGTATCTCACCGCCTACGGCTGTCCAGGCAAGTCCGGTTACCACACCGGCGTAGTCATTGCCCTGATACTTGTCACGGGTGTAGGGCTTGGTGCCCAGAAGCTCCTTGAGGTCAGCGGGCTTGACGGTCATCTTCTCAAAGTTTCCGTCGTTAGCGTAACGGCAGGCGGCTTTACGGCATACCTTACCTATCTTCTTTTCCAGTTCACGTACACCTGACTCACGGGTGTAGTTCTCGATGATGGCCTCAATGGCGGGCTTGCCTATTGACAGGCTGCCTTTCTTGAGTCCGTTGGCCTCCATCTGCTTGGGAATGAGGTGGCGGCGGGCAATCTCTATCTTCTCTTCAGTAATGTAACCGCTTACCTCAATTATCTCCATACGGTCCAGCAGGGGAGCGGGTATGGTGTTGAGGTTATTGGCGGTTGCTATGAACATAACCTTTGACAGGTCATAGTCAATATCCAGGTAGTTGTCATGGAAAGCGTTGTTCTGCTCGGGGTCAAGCACCTCAAGCAGGGCCGATGAGGGATCACCCTGATTGGTCATCTGACTGACTTTATCAATCTCATCTAGTATGAATACGGGGTTTGATGATCCGGCTTTGGCCAGGCCTTTGATTATACGTCCGGGCATGGCGCCTATGTAGGTCTTGCGGTGTCCGCGGATTTCGGCCTCATCATGCAGACCACCCAGTGATATGCGTACGTACTTGCGCTTCAGGGCGTTTGCGATGGAGAGTCCCAATGATGTCTTACCGACTCCGGGAGGGCCGTACAGGCAGATGATGGGTGATTTGAAATCACCGCGCAGTTTCATTACAGCAAGATGCTCCAGGATGCGTTCCTTGACCTTCTCAAGTCCGTAGTGGTCCTTGTCAAGGGCTTTGCGGGCGTTGTTCATATCAAGGTTGTCCTTGGTGTATTCACCCCAGGGCAGGCTCAGCACGGTCTGCAGGTATGAAAGCTGTACGTTATAGTCAGGTGACTGTGAGTTGGTGCGCTCCAACTTGACCAGTTCCTTGTCAAATATCTTGCGTACTTCGGCACTCCATTTCTTCTGGCCGGCTTTGAGACGCATCTCCTCGATGTCCTGGTCCTGGACGCTTCCGCCCAACTCATCCTGTATATTCTTGAGCTCCTGTTGCAGGAAGTACTCTTTCTGCTGCTTGTCTATGTCCTCATGGGTGCGGCGCTGGATGCTCATCTTGAGCTCGGCCAGCTGGATCTCTCGATTGAGTAATGAGAGCAGGCTCAGGGCACGGCTTGAGCAGGTTCCTTCACGCAGCAGGCGGGCTTTCTCCTTGACTTCAAAGGGCAGGTTGGCGCAGATGAAGTTGATGAGGAACAGGCCGTTGGATATGTTCTTGAGGGCGAATGCTGCATCAGGCTGTATGTTCTCAGACAGTTTGACGTATTTGATGGCGGCATCCTTGCATGAGTCTACTATTGCCTTGAACTCCTTGCTGCGGGTAGGGGGCAGCACCTCGGGGAAGAGATCGGCCGTGCCTATCAGGTAAGGCTGGTCATCTATGATGCTGCGCAGTTTGATGCGCTGCATTCCCTGGAGTACTACGGTGGTGGTCTGGTCCGGCATGTCGAACACGCGGATGACCTTAGCCAGTACGCCTACGGAGTAGAGGTCATTGAAGCCGGGGTTTTCGGTATCAGGGTCTTTCTGGCAAAATACAGCTATCTGCTTGCTGTCAGCAGATGCATTCTGTATCAGTTTGAGTGACGATTTACGGCCAACGGTAACGGGCATCACAACAGTGGGGAACAGCACCATGTTCCTGAGCGGAAGCACCGGCACCACCTCATCCAGCTGGGAATCAAAGAGTCCGTTTTCGTTGCCGTCAAAATCGGCTATCATGGAGAAAGCCGGATTTGACTCGTCAAAAGATTCTTCAGATTGTTTCTTCGTCCACATATATCATTCTGCAAATAATCTGCAAATTTAGATAATTGCGCGCACGTATCAGCTATTTGAGCCGTCAAATGCTATTAATGAAGCAAAAAAAGTACTTTTGTATCCGGTTTTACAATCACGGAATGTCAAACAGCTGGTTCAGATTCAAGCGTTTCCTGGTCAATCAGGAGGACTGCGCCATGAAGGTGGGGACCGATGGCGTACTGCTGGGTGCCTGGGCCGATATAAGGCCCGGCTGCAGCGTGCTGGACATTGGTACAGGTACGGGAGTTATCGCCCTAATGGCGGCTCAAAGAGGTGCAGGACACGTGACTGCAGTTGAGATCGATGCCGATGCCGCAGCCCAGGCTGCACGTAATGCCGCCGGCTCCGAATGGGCTGACCGCATAGAGGTGTTGCCGCTGGATGTGGCTGATTATGTGACCGATGCCAGGTTTGACAGGATCCTCTCAAATCCTCCGTATTTCCGCGATTCGCTACGCTCTCCGGATCTGGGCCGCAATACCGCGAGGCATAATGATGCACTGAGTTATGAAACTCTGACCGGTTGCGCGGCATCTCTGCTGGCCCAAGGAGGACAACTCTGTGTGGTGCTTCCGTTTGACTCAGTAGGGGAGTTTGTACGCTGCGCCCAGCTCAATGGGCTTTGCCTGGTAAGACGGACCGATGTGGTGACCGCCCCGGGCCGCAGTCCCAAGCGTTCGTTGCTGTCGTTTTCAAACACGGAATCACAGCTGGCCGCAAATGTATTGGCCATACGTGACGAGAACGGCAACGAGACGGCCGATTTCATTAATCTTGTAAAGGATTTTTACCTGAATTACTGATCATATCCCGCGGCGTTTGTCAGGTATGAGAACCTTGAGTCCGTGGGGTACCATCTCGATGTTTATCTCCTTGCCCAGATAGATGGGATCACCGTCATAATGTGCAGGGCCTTCGTCATCTCTGGTTATGGTAAGGCGCCGGCATTTGCGGATGGTTACCTTTTCATTCCTGTCCAACTGGCGGTTAAAGAGCTGGATAGCCAAAATGGGTGCGTCCAGGGGTGTGAACGGATGGATCACTACTACGTCCATAAGACCGTCCTGCAGGGATGCGGTAGGTGCTATGAAGGCATTGTTGCCCCATTGGTCAGCATTGGCGCAGGTTACGATGAAGCACTCAAAAGTCTCGCTTGAATCGTCAAAAGAGAGCTTGTACATCTTGTCCTTGTAACCTGCTATCTCCCTTAGGACACTCTCCATATAGGTGAGAACTCCGCGTGTCCTGGATTTAGAGAAAGTATCGCTAACCTTGGCGTCGAACCCGACTCCGCAGGTGCAGAAGAAAGGGTTGCCGTTTATGGTGCCGTAATCTATGTCGGTGAATATGGATTTGTCAAGCCATTTTACTGCCTTGAAGGGGTCCATGGGGATTCCCAGATGACGGGCAAGGCCGTTGCCTGATCCACATGGGATTATGCCCAGTGCCGTATCGGTCCCAATCAGGCCTTTGCCCACTTCATTTACCGTTCCGTCACCGCCCACGGCTATGACGGCGTCATACTTTTTTGCGGCATATTCACGGGCAATCTCTGTGGCATGCCCTTTGTGCTGAGTGGTTATGATGCTGAAATCGTAAAGGTCGCTGTTTATGAACCTCTCTATGATGGGGAGCACGGGTATGAGCTTGCGGTTCCCGGATATCGGGTTATAAACGAAAACGATTTTCCTTTTTACGTTCATGAACGGGGCATAAAATTTAGCGCGAAGATAATCAAAATCGTTGCACCTATTGACAATTTGACTAATTTTGCGCCGTTATGAACAAACTTAGCGAAAGATGTGCACAATATACCCTTCCGCAAGAGGGTAAGGCACAGGGTATTTACCCATATCACAGGTGCATTTCAAGCCAGCAGGATACAGAGGTAATCATGGAGGGACGCAAGGTCCTGATGTTCGGATCCAACTCATACCTGGGTCTTACCAATCATCCTAAAGTCATTGAGGCTGCAGTCGAGGCTGCAAAGAAATACGGTACCGGATGCGCCGGCTCACGTTACCTGAACGGCACTCTGGACCTGCACAAGGAATTTGAGGCCGAGCTGGCTGAATTCGTGGGCAAGGAGGAGGCTATGATCTTCTCAACCGGTTTTCAGACCAACCTGGGTACCATCTCATGTCTGATGGGACGCGATGACTATGTTATCTGCGATGACTTGGACCATGCATCGATCGTGGACGGCCGCCGTCTCTCATTTGCCAAGCCGCTTAAGTTCAAGCATAACGATATGGCATCGCTGGAGAAGACCCTGCAGCGTTGCGAGCCCGATCCCCTGAAACTGGTCGTCGTGGACGGCGTGTTCAGCATGGAGGGTGATCTGGCCGATCTGCCCGGCATCGTGGCACTTAAGGACAAGTACAACTGCTGCATCATGGTTGATGAGGCTCACGGACTTGGTGTCATGGGTGATCACGGACGCGGTGTCTGCAACCACTTCGGCCTTACAGACCAGGTTGAGATCATCATGGGCACATTCAGCAAGTCTCTGGCTGCCATAGGCGGTTTCATCGCTGCCGACAAGGAGATTATCAACTGGGTACGTCATCATTCACGCTCATACATTTTCAGCGCCAGCAACACTCCGGCAGCTACCGCCGCCGCTCGTGCCGCACTGCAGATCATGAAGAATGAGCCTGAGCGCATAGCCCGTCTGTGGGAGCTTACGGATTACGCTCTGAACAACTTCCGCCAGCTGGGATTTGAGATAGGCAAGACATCTACGCCTATCATTCCGCTGTACATAAGGGATTTCTACAAGACATTCTTTATCACAAAGATGCTGTTTGAGGAGGGTGTGTTCGTGAATCCGGTCATCCCGCCCGCCTGCGCTCCGGAGGACACACTGATCCGTTTCTCTCTCATGGCTACCCACACCAAGGAGCAGATAGATATCGCCACCGAGAAGCTTGTCAAGTGCTTCAAGGCCTACGAGATTCTGAAATAATTTTTTGCTGATTCTGTCTAAAAGCGTACCTTTGCGACGCTTTTCAGGCAAGAGAAGCTTTCGGGATGTAGTTCAGTCCGGTTAGAATGCCTGGTTTGGGACCAGGTGGTCGAAGGTTCGAATCCTTTCATCCCGACGTAAGAAACAGTAGCTCAATGAGTTACTGCTTCTTTTTTTGTCGGGATGAAAGGATCAAGTACAATTATTTTATAAAAAGGTTGGGGGGTAATAAAAAAGCAGTACCTTTGCGGTCAGGAAAGCAGAATGGATTGAATCAGAGTTTTCCTATTATTGAGTTGTGCGCATAACGCACATTGTGTACGGTAACGTACCCCTTT
>Ga0310690_10004072_pt1 | contig 21211 bp, 21 predicted proteins | sample AusTroGonzalo_MG_2_FD_207661 | JGI IMG/M metagenome (GOLD analysis project Ga0310690, IMG submission 207661) | Bovine rumen microbial communities from tropical cattle in Woodstock, Queensland, Australia - Gonzalo_04 (v2) (version 2) | ecosystem: Host-associated > Mammals > Digestive system >... | reverse complement strand
CGCCATTGATCCCAGCGGGTCGGCATAAACTGTTTGATAACGTTCCCTGTCTGCGATTTCTTCATCACGTTTCATATACGGTGGCAGTGGCATTTTGCCAACTTTGTCAAGTACCGCAAAAACATTGTCACAATTAAAGCGCAACAAAAGACCACTTTCTTCATCAATATCCAAAACGGTTAACGTTGTACCATCGACCATTGTCAATGTATTGCCGATTTTAATTTTATTAAATTTTTTGCAAAGCCCCCACCAATCTTTGTCATTTACAGCCGTATGCAATGTTATTTCATGGCCGTCCGCTTCAAACCGCGCAGGAATTACACGTGAATTGTTGAACACAACTACGTCGCCTGGACGCAAATATGAAATAAAATCACTAATATGTTTATCTTCGATTCTATCATCATCAACCACCAACATACGCGATGCGTCACGGCGTTCCAATGGATGCGACGCAATCAATTCAGACGGTAAATCAAAATCAAAATCAGATGTATGATACATTTTATCGTGTTTTTTGCATTTCCTGTTTAATTTTATTCATTTTATCGCGTTCTTGACGGATATTAAGACTATCGTTTTCATAGCATATTGTCGCATGTTTTTTGGATGATAAAATTCTGCTGCGTTGATAAGTGGGATTATCGCAATAAATGGTTATTGTATCACCAATTTGTATATAATCAGCCCATGGAGTATATGGGTATTCTGGAGTCCCGTTAATCATGTATATTCTTTCAATATCTGTTTTAATATCTTTTACAGAAACAACTTTGTCATTATTAAGATTGCCGACATCAGTGACAACATTTTTATGTGCATCTTCTTTACACCCAATCAACGCCATTAATGAAACCAAGGCTAATAATTTATATTTCGCTTTCATTTTTGTTTTCCTTTTCATTTTTATTTAAATTCTAACCCCTGATCAGTGTAATTTTCCGCTGTGTTCTCCCAATTTTCTTCGACCCGCACAAACAGGTGCAAACGCGCATTTACCCCCCATTGGTCTTGGATATCATGACGTGCGGCCGTTCCAATTCTTTTTAATTGTTCACCACCACGACCAATAACAATCTTTTTATGCGCATCGTTTTGAACAACTATTTTTTGATATATATCCAAAACACCTTCGTCATCTGTATCAACCTTTTCAGTGACAACGTTTATGTGATACGGTAATTCTTGGTGGATATATTTATAGATTTTTTCACGCGTCAATTCGGACAAATACAACATATCAGGCACATCCGATGCATCATGTTCGTCAAACAAATATGGCGATTCAGGCATAACGGCCGCCAACGCCGTCAACATTTGCTTTATTCCATCGTTTTTCAGTGCGGAAATCATAAATATTTCTTTGAATTCACATAAATTCGTCAATTCTGCAACCATTGGCAATAAATCATTTTTTGCGACCGCATCTACTTTGTTCAACGCAACAAACAAATTATGATGATTTTTGATTTTTTCAATCAAATCGCGCACCGTTTGGGTTACGCCCTTTTGCGCGTCAATCAATAATAATACTGCGTCCGCTTCATCCATCGCAGACATTGCCGCAGATACCATCGCCCTGTCCAAACGACGTGTCGGTTTAAAAACACCGGGGGTATCGACAAAAATCAATTGTTTATCCCCCACCATTTTAATGGCGCGCAAGCGTGTTCGCGTGGTTTGAACCTTGTGCGAAACAATTGAAACTTTGCGTCCCATAATTTGATTCAATAATGTTGATTTGCCGGCGTTCGTCGGACCAATAATTGCTATAAAGCCAGAGTATGTTTTCTTCATAATGTTAAGCATAGCACACGATTTTCAAAAATAAACAAAAATCTTGCAAAATCAATATTTTGCATATAACATGACTATGTCAGAGTGAGAGAGCAACCAAAAAGGTACAAAAAAATGAAACAATCTTTCACTTTCAGTCATGATTGGAATGTCACATTTATGCAACAGGCACAATTAATGTCGACGCGTTCCAAAGACCCCAGCACCAAGGTTGGCTGTATAATCGTTTCCCCAGACAGATTTGTTTTATCCGAAGGTTATAACGGATTTCCACGCGGTGTTGCAGATACCCCAGAAAGATTAAATGATCGCGCACAAAAATATCCACGCGTTGTCCATGCAGAAGCAAACGCTATCATCAATGCTGGCAGAAATGGCGCAAAAATTGATAATGGAATTTTATTTGTGACACAACCGCCGTGCCCAAATTGTGCAAAAATGATTGCCCAGGCAGGGATTCGTGAAGTGTTTTTCATAGATTTAGACAAAAGCAAAAAAGATATTCCGGGTTGGCGTGATGAATTGGCTATTTCTTTTGATATGTTTGATGAAGTTGGTATTAAATATAAAGCCATTCCACAAAAATATTTATTAACAAAAAAACAACTGGACACCATTCGTAAAAAACAAATGTCCGCATTAGAACGCTAAAAAAACGCCCATTTGGGCGTTTTTTTTATTTCAATTTTTTGGTCCATTCGTTATCCGGGAAATTTTTACGCAACATTTGCGCATAACCCGTCGCTTGGTTCGGCATACCAATTGCCGTATAGCATTCCGTTAAACGATATAACGCTTCGGGGGTCATAACAGTATCTTGGGCCGTCATGATAACAGATTGCAAACGTGTTATTGCCGACGTCCAATTTTCATTTTGCATATCACTGCGCGCAGAATACATAACCTTGCCCGCGATATAATTTTTCAAAATCATAATCTTATTTTTTGCATTTTGTGCATATTCAGTATTCGGAAAACGGTCAACAACCTGTTGGAAAGATTGCAACGCATATATTGACATTTCAGGATCACGACGAACATCGCTGACCTGTTTATAATAATTCATTCCACGCAAATACATCATATATGCAACATCGCGATGTCCAGGGTGAAAACGCATATAGCGGTCAATTACCAATACAGAACCTGCGAAATCGTTATCCAAATACCGCGAATAAGCCATCATAACCAGCGCATCTGCCGCCCAGGGGGACGATGGATATTGTGTTTCGATATCTTGGAATAAATCTGCGGCCTTTTCGTAATTTTTCTTGTTAAATTCGGTGTATGCATCTTGATAAATTTCTTCGATTGGGCGGTCAGATACGATTTCTTCGCCACCGCATGCCGCCAACAGTCCACAAATCGATAACAATAAAATGATTTTTTTCATACTTGAAATTCCTTGTTCAAACGCAGTATAATAATAACCGACAAAAAATAAAAGAAAAAAATAGGTATCGTTATGAAATTAGGAAGACATATTTTCGGCGTCGGCATTATGACTGGAATCAGCCGCATATTTGGTTTCTTGCGCGACATGTTGATTGCACGCTTTTTGGGCGCAGGACGTTTATCTGATATATTTTTAGCCGCATTCAAATTGCCGAATTTATTCCGCGATTTATTAGGCGAAGGCGCCCTGTCCGCCATATTTATTCCTATGTATACCGATATGAAGAAAGACGAAGGTTTTGCAAAAAACGTATTTTCGTGGTTAATGGTCGTATTATTGGGCATAACCGTTGTATTTGAAATATTTATGCCGTTGGTTATATGGGCACTGGCACCTGGGTTTGCCGAAGATCCTGGAAAAATGCAATTGACGGTCACCATTGCACGAATAATGTTTTTCTATTGCATATTTATATGCGGGGCGGCGTTTTTATCGGCCGTGTTAAACGCACATTCACGATTTTTACTGGCAGCATTTATGCCGGTTATGTTAAACATTATGTTGATTATAGCGTTGGTCGCATCTATTTGGTATGGCAATTCAATTATTTTATACGTTATGGCCGGCACGGTTGTATTGTCGGGAATTATCCAATTTTTCGTTCTTTGGGGACGAATTCGGGCTAAAAATTTCGGATTACGTTTGGTTATTCCACATTGGAACGCACAAATCAAAAGCATGTTCAAACGTTTCGGGGTCAGTTTGATTGGATCTGGATTTTATCAGATTACTATTATCGTTGGCACATTGGTCGCCAGTTTTGAATCTGGGGCGGTTTCGTGGCTATATTATTCAGACCGCATTGTTCAATTACCATTTGCAATGATTGGTTTGGCAGTTGGAACGGTTTTAATGTCATCTATATCCAACGCATTAGCGGACAAGAATATGCGCAGTGTTTATATTCAACAAAATTCGTCTATGCGGCGTTCAATGATGTTGATTATTCCGTGCGTGGTGGGGTTATTCGTATTGGCGGAACCAATAATCAGATTTTTATTTCAATACGGCGCATGGACACCTGAATCAACGCACGCGGTCGCAATGGCGATAAAGATTCAATGCCTGGTGTTGCCTGCAATGTTAATCAGCCAGATATACAGCAAAACACTTTATGCATCCCAGGATGTAAATACCCCCGTGCGCACTAGTATTATTTCATTGGGCATCGCATCGATTATTTATCTGGCGCTGTTCCCGTTTGTTGGCTATCTGTCAATTCCAATTGGCGTTGTGGTCAGTGGATATGTCAAAAATTACCTATTGCGACGCGTATGCCACAAACGCGGTTTGATTAAAATAGAACGTAAAACATTGGCATCTATGGCGGTGTTTAGTGTGATTTCAATTGCACTGGGGTTTGGGTTGATGGCTATAAACATATCAAACATTTGGATTATGGGTTTAGCGATTTGTGGGTTTGCGGTTTTGTATTTACCAATTGCATATATAATCGACAGAAAATTTATAAAATAAAATTTGCAACCATGTTCAAATTATGGTAAAATATAAACATAAAAGGAACGCGGGGGTTCCCCCAGCAAAGGAGTTAACACATGAAAAAATTAGTATCTTTGGCGGTATTATCTGCTTTGATTTCCGGCTGTATGTTGGAAGACGGCACACAAAACGGTGCAACATCGTATGGTTATGACGGATTCAGCGAAGAACAATTGGCACCGGCAGAAAACAATCTGAACAATGACGCATATTTAATGGCGGCGGCACCGAAATATTATGTCGGGGCGTCCTATAAAATCGAAGATGTGCAATATATTCCTGGCGAAGATTTGACATATAATCAAACCGGTATCGCAGGAATTATACCAACTGAATTGGATGGTTCAAAAACCAGCGATGGCGAAACATTTGATTCAAATCAATTGGTCGCAACCAGTAAAACATTGCCTTTGCCATCTATTGTAAAGGTGACAAATCTGGACAATGGAAATGCGGTTGTTGTTCGTGTAAATAATCGTGGTCCATTTGTGAACACACGTATTATGGATATATCTGCCGCGGCGGCACAACAAATTGGTTTGAATAATACAGCAAAGGTCCAGGTTCAGGTTTTGGCCCCACAATCGATTGCTGTGAAAAATGCAACATTGGGCATATCTGAAGAAAAACCGGCAGAAATTGCCGAAGAAAAGGCCGAAGCAGTATCTGTTCAACCGGTTGCAACATCACCAAAAGGTGAATACAGTGTCCAGGTTGCCGCAGTATATAGCGAAGATAATGCCAACGCGTTGGCCAAAGAATTAGCGCCGTACGGAAATGCCGCCGTGATTCAAGAAGGCGACATGTACAAAGTGCGTATCATCGATTTAGATGCTCAAAACGCACGCCGCGTCATTGACGCATTGCGTTCTGACAAAGGCATGGCCCCAGGTTTGTTAAAATCTGGCAAATGGGTTAATGCCGATAGTATCTAAATAACAAAAAAAATATTTTTTTGTTTGTTCCCCCTTTCCGCCCGGTTTCGGGCGGTTTTTTTGTGCTTGATTTATAAAAACATAATGTTTTAGAATTGAAACAAAGGAAATAATTCATAATGCGTTCGATTGTTTTTATTTTATCGTGTTTGATTCTGGCGGGTTGCAACAGCATTTATATGAAACCCGGCACATTGGACACAAACGAAATGATTTACACGCCCCGCGGCGGTGAAACTATGAAACGATCGATTAAACAAATTTTTGATGAACGCGGATATAAAACACATGTCGGCAAACTAACATCTGTGCATGAAGGCAATTCCAAAGATTTTGAAATATATTCTCAATCCAAGAACATCAAATATTCTGTGATAGTAAACGAAAAAACCGCGCTATTACGTCCTATATGGTGCATATTTAATGGATTTTGGTGGTGGCGTTTTGATTTGGCTATATCTGACCGTGATACAGGAACTGAAATTTTATCGTGGCGCGGTCGCGGATGCCAGAACAGTTCAATCCGCAAATTAAACGACGTTCTGGATGAATTAGAAAAGAACCCAAACGACACAACCGACGCGCAACCAAAGAAACAATCGCGTCGAAAAATAAATTCTGATTACGATTTAGACAAAGAAAATGTGATTGTAATAGAATCAGATGATTAAAAAAACACCGCAAACGCGGTGTTTTTTTTGTTTGCGTTTGTTTGCTGTTTTTGATAACATTCTTAATGTCATGGGGTGTTCCCATGATGAGGCCTTAAGAACCTCTTTTAAACCGCGTCCGTGATTGACGTTAAAAATCTCCAACCTGGGGTTGGAGGGCTGTGAATATTCTGAATAAACGGCGCAATTTTCGGTTTAAATTGTTCTTAACCTCCAACCACCTGATGTTTTTCGGTGGTTTTAGTTTTTTGAAACAAAAGGAAGGGAAATGATTCGGTTATTATTGTTTGCATTATTGTTCGCGATGCCCGTGATGGCGGACGATGTGTTTATGAACAATACAACATCCGAATCAGATATGTGCGTTATATCGGTCACGGGTCAAACCGCATCAACACCAAACGCCGTCGCACACGCAAATTGGTCACCAATAACATATAATTGTAGTGCGGGAACATATTTACCCGCCGACGGTATTGAATGTGCAACATGCACGGCCGGCAATTATTGTATTGGTGGTAATTACACATACAATGAAACAACAACCCAGGGTTTGACACCGTGTACCGCCAATTATACATCATCCGCCGGTGCATCAACGTGCGTTCCAATGACATATAATATCAATTATGTTCTAAACGGTGGCAACGCATTACCGTCTGGTTATACACAATTGGAATACATTCAATCCACCGGAACACAGTGGATTGATACGGGAATTTATGCACCAAATGTTACACGTTTTATAATCAAAGGGTTTGTGACAAATAACGGAACAATGAATACACAATTACTAGGAGGAACACAGGGTGGTGTCACCGAAATATTTGGCTCACGTTATTTTGATGCATTTTCAATGATAGAAAGTTGGTATCCTGTTAATCAAACTCATAATGACGGTTTGGTTCCAAATAATGTTGTTGCAACAACGGATGCCACACTTGTGTCACCATATGTTCAAACAGGGACAATAACAAACGAATCTACAAACGAAAGTTTTACATTTAATAACTTTGTAGATGGTACAACTTGGTGGTCTTTCCCAGCTCAAAATTTATTATTATTCGGGGGAGATAGCAACCGTCGATCCCCGTTGGCAAAATGTTATTATCTAATTTTGTATACAAATACAGGGATTGTTTTTAGTGGAATACCTGCGCGCCGCAATAGCGATAATGTGTTGGGTATGTATGATACTGTATCGGGAACATTTTTCACAAACGATGGCACGGGAACTTTCGTTGCGGGTCCAGATATGGATAAATATACATATGGCGTTGGTGCAACGATAGATTCCGTTCCGACGCGCACACATAGTTCATTTGTTGGTTGGTGCACGGATGTGGGGTTAACAAATTGTGCAGCGACACAGACAATCGGCACGACCGCAACCGGTGATAAAACGTTCTATGCAAAATATCTGTGTGATACGGGGTATAGTACCAACGTATCAAATACCGCGTGTAGTGCGAATACCATTACTGTTAATTGGGATAATGGCGCGGGTGGTGCAACACAAAATACATGTACATATGGTGGTGATTTGACGACGCCAACAACCGCACCGACCAAACGCGGCCATATGTTTACAGGCTGGACGTTTGATTTAGGAAATTAATTTCAGAGAAACAATTCCCCGCCTCGGGCGGGGGGGACCACGAAGTGGTGGGGAGGGTTGGATAAATTATAATTAAAAAAATTCAACCCTCCCCGTCTTGTCGTCACTAGCGTTCCGCCAATCCACCCCGCCCCAGGCGGGGAATACACACTCTGGAATCCAAGCACACATAATGAAATTGTTCTTTTTGACGGAGTGAGGTTCCAAGAATTCGAACTATCGTTTATTCAACCCTCCCTGTCATCGCTTTCGCTGACGCTCTATCGATGCCACCCCGCCCCAGGCGGGGAATTTGCGGCGCACCGCGACACGGGGAGTAAACCTGATAAAAAAAACACCGCAATTGCGGTGTTTTTTGTTTGTGATTATTATTTTTAATCTTTTGTTGTGTATTCGCAAAAGCCTTCGTTTGTGTCACAACGCGTGATGATGCCTTCGCTGATAAAATAACCCTGGGGATGCAAACATGCTGGACATACCTTTGGCGCCTCTGTTCCAATGTGCCAATTGCCGCAATTTGTGCAACGCCACATTACGATTTTATCAGATTTGAATATTGTACCGTTTTCGATTGCTTCGGCCAGCGCACGAAAACGTGATTCATGATAACGTTCCGCATAGCCAATGTTTTTCAACACATCTGCAATCGCAGTGAAACCTTCCTGGGCCGCGATTTGCGCAAATTTAGGATACATATCGGTGTTTTCTTCGTGTTCGCCGTATGCCGCCGCTTTCAAATTTTCCAATGTGTCGCCGATTTTGCCTGCCGGGAAATTAGCAGTGATTTCCACAGAACCACCTTCTAAATATTTGAACAAACGTTCAGCATGTTCTTTTTCTTGGGCCGCAGTTTCCTCGAAAATTTTGCCGATTGCTTCATATCCATCTTTCTTGGCCTGGGACGCAAAAAATGTATAGCGGTTCCGAGCCTGCGCTTCGCCGGCAAATGCGATTAATAAATTCTTTTCTGTTTGTGTGCCTTTTAAAGATACCATATGTGTTTCTCCTTTGTTTTATCTTTTGACGCTTTGGATTCTAGCAAAAACGCACAAAAAATGCAATGCGTTTATTTTTTATCTGGTTTTTTCGTTGGCGATTACATCCTGGTGCGCGTCATAGATACTGATTGCCAAAAATGCGCGCGCGTCAGCGATTGTTTTACCATACGACCAAAATGTGCCACGATTGGTTTTATATCGGGCAACAATGTAATCATAGCCGTTTTCGTTTTCAAAAATATAGCGGCCATAACAATTTGTCCCAACACGATACGCTTTGAAAAAATCGAATTTAGTGTGTTCTTGGTGTGGCAATTTTTCACCTATAACAAAATCACAATCGCGAACATGCGTTATCTTTTTATTAAACGGGTGTTGAACCCGCCAAAGGCCCCCGATAAATTCCACGTCATTAAATTGAGCCCCTGGCATTCCAACACTGATAAACGTATTAAAATTTATGTATGCCGGTTCGTGTTTATCCAATGCCGCATTGTATGCCGCGCGTTTTTCAACCACTGTTTTGAATTCAGACAACGGATTCACGATTTTATCGTTTGGATTCGGTCGTTTTCTGGCGTCTATTTTTGTTTGAACGCGTTGCATTAAAATTCCCGTCATGTTTTACCCCACCAATGCTTTTTCAATTGTTAACATTAAATTCGCCAAACCGATTTGGCCAGCCGCACTGATTGTGGCGATTTCTGGCTTTTTCTTGCGCCCAAAAGATTTTTTGAACGCGTCCATTTTTTCTTTTAATTCCGTGTCGTTCAACATATCTATTTTATTTATGACAACAATTTCTGGCTTTTTCAATAACCCACCACCATACGAATCCATTTCATGACGAATTGCGCTATACCGCGCCGCCCAATCAGGTTCAGAACCATCAATCACATGCAATATTAATTTTGTGCGTTCTGCGTGACCCAAAAATCTATCACCCAAGCCGACACCGGCGTGTGCGCCTTCTATTAATCCGGGCAAATCGACCATTACAAATTCACGATTGTGTGCGTACATAACTCCCAATTGCGGATTTAATGTAGTAAACGCATAATTCGCAATCTTTGGCCGTGCAGATGTCACCGCCGCCAATAATGTCGATTTCCCAGCATTCGGAAAGCCAACCAAACCTATATCTGCAATCAGTTTAAGACGCAATACAACCGTTCTTTCTTCGCCTGGCAAGCCATCGTTCGCCTGGCGCGGGGCGCGATTGGTCGGGCTTTTGAAATGTAAATTGCCCCACCCGCCGTTTCCACCACGAACCGCCAGATATTCCATGCCATCCCTATTCAAATCGGCATATTCAATTTCTTCGTTTTCAGACAAAATCACCGTGCCCGTTGGAACCGGCAAATAAAGCGTTTCGCCCGAATATCCTGTGCGCATTTTGCCCATACCGTTTTGACCACGTTGCGCCACAAATTTTGTTTTGAAACGATAATCTATTAATGTGTTTACGTTCGGCACAGCGCGAAAAACAACATCGCCACCGCGTCCACCATCGCCACCGTTTGGCCCGCCGAATTCGATGTATTTTTCACGACGAAAAGACGCCGCACCATTGCCACCATCACCTGCTTTGATATATATTTTCGCTTTGTCTAGAAACTTCATTTTATGTCCTTTTGTTTTTATTATAACTTAAAAACTTGCAATTTCCACCTATAATATTTATAATATGTTTTGTCGCGCAAGCGGTGATGATTCTGAATTCGTTGCGGAATAGTCGCTTTGGACTGGGGGGCGGTACCCCACAGCTCCACCAAGTTTTTATGGGGCTGACATAGTTTCGACAGGCGAAATAAAGGCAAATCGATTGAATCCGGGTTGTTCCGTTAAAAACAAAATAAAAAATGAATGGCGATAGAATCGCTGCGAACGACAACGTTCGCCTTGCAATGGCTGCCTAATAAATAAAATGGCATTGAAATACGTCGGCGATTGTTGGTGTATTTCGTTATAACTATTGCGGGGTTCGTCGGGTACCTGGCACCAGAAACCCGACACTATAAATTTATGAACAAAAAAGAGGAAAAAATGTTTGGAAAAATTAAAAAAATATTCTTCACAGGCGTCTTTGGCGTTTTATATGTATCTTATATTGCACAATTCGTTTATGTTTTGGCCGTCATCTCAGATTGCCGCGAACAAACAATCGGATTGGCTTTGTTGTCTGTTGAATGGTTGGTTTTGATTGCTGCTCGTTATCTGTCAAAAAGATCCAGCAACAGCGCACAACAATTCGGTGGCGGATTCCGCCGTCGTTAAAAGACGCGAAAAACGTTAGTTTTGTCCCCGATTCATGTCGGGGATTTTTTTATAACTTGAAATGTCGTTAAAATGGTTTATATTTATCAATGCTATGAAAGAATATATTTTACCTGTTCGAGATTTGGTCGTTCATCCGGGGCTGGCAGTTCCGGTGTTCGTTGATAATCCGTTGTCAATTGCCTGTCTGGAGGCGGCAACAAATAACAATCAAAAAATCGTTTTATGTCCTCAGCATACATGGGGATATCCGTCAAACATCGATGATCTGTTTAATACAGGAACCATCGGTGATATTGTCCAGGTTTTACACATGCCAGACGGATCAATTCATGCGATTATTCGTACAACCAAGGTTGTTGAATTGTCGGATATAACAATGGAAAACGGCCTGTTTTTTGCAAATGCAACCCCAATGGAATTATTAGACGATTCCTCATTTGAACAAACAATCGCCCTGCGGGACAAGGTCGCAGACGCCATGCAATCTTTGTCAGGACGCCATAAATTCAAAACTGAAAAATTAAATTCGGTTATTCAAAATTATCCGATTGGTGCATTTGTTGATTCTGTGATTCAAATGGCAGATATTGATACAGATGTTGCCGTTGATATTTTAAGAATGAAAACATGGCGCGAAAAATTGATGGCTTTGTTGGAAAATATTATGTTGTGTATAGAAACAGAAAAGATAGAAGCCAACATAAATCGTCGCGTTCAAAACCAAATGGAAAACGGTCAGCGCCAGGCTATATTACAGGAAAAAATGCGCGCTATTCAAAAAGAAATGGGCGAAATCGACGACGAAGAAACCAGCACAAACAATTTACGCAAAGCGATTGAAAATTCGGCTATGCCTGATGAAGCAAAAGAAAAAGCAATGTCCGAATTCAAACGTATGCGTGCAATGTCCCCTATGTCCCAAGAAGGCGGCCTGTTAAAAACGTATATTGACGAATTGTTGGCGATGCCGTGGGATAAAACTGATAATGCGCCAATTGATTTGAATAACGCACGCAAAACATTGGACAGTGAACATTCTGGGATGATACCTGTCAAAGAAAGAATTTTGGAACATATTGCAGTTATGAAAAAAACCGGTAAAAACCGTGGCAGCATCTTATGCTTTGTTGGTGCACCAGGTGTTGGTAAAACATCGCTTTGTAAATCTATTGCAAACGCCCTGTCCCGTAAATATTGTCGTATTTCGTTGGGTGGCATCTCAGACGAAGCGCATTTCCGTGGTCATCGTAAAACATATATTGGCGCACAATGCGGACGCATTATGGATGCGCTAAAACGCTGTAAAACAAATAATCCTGTAATTGTTTTGGATGAAATTGATAAATTGGGACACGATTGGCGTGGTGATCCAGAATCTGCATTATTGGAAATATTAGATCCAGAACAAAACAAAACCTTTCGCGACCATTATCTAGAAGTCGATTTTGATTTATCAAACGTATTGTTCATCGCGACATCAAACACTTTAAACATGTCGTCTGCATTGAAAGATCGTATGGAAATCATCGAAATTCCAGGATACAGCGAAAAAGAAAAACTGCAAATTGCGCGCGAACATCTGATTCAACGTGCTGCAAATGATACGGGATGGGACAAAGATAACATTATAATTTCTGATGATGCGATTTTGCATATTATACGCGAATACACGTCCGAACAAGGTGTGCGTGAATTACAACGCGAAATCGCTGCATTATTACGTCGCAGTTTATTAGAAAATGACGGTGAAGATAAAAAAACAAAATTCACAATTAAAAAAATTGATGATTTGTTGTCCACGCACAAAAGTGCCGGTGTGTCCAGCAAAATCGGATTCAGCGCACGCGCATAAAGGGGATATAAATGATATTGGTTATAAATACTTCGGAAAACGGAATTGAGTTGTTGTTGGGCGATAAATGCGCACGTATTGACGCCGAAAAACAATCGATTGCCCTGCCCGCCGCCGTGATGAATTTTATGCAAGAAAATAATATCAAAATGTCCGATTTAACCGCTGTTGGTGTTATTGTCGGTCCGGGAAGTTTTACAGGCATACGCATGGGCATCGCCTATGCCAAAGGTTTGGGAATTGGATTAAATATACCTGTTGTACCGGTAAATATATTCGAATTATATTTGCATGACGCCCCCAACGCGTTTGTTGCAATTGATTCAGGACGCGGGGATTTCTTTGTCGCATCACCCGTTCACGAACCATGCACTATGACAATTGAAGAAATCGAAACAGAACAAATGAAATGTCCACAAACCGTGGGACATAAACCGTTTAATTTGAAAAACGCGATTGATATTGTTGAAAACAAAATTAAATCGGGCGATTTACAGCCGGCCATCCCTATGTATTTACGCCCCAGTTATGCGGAAAAATAATGTTTGAAAAATTATCAAATCTTCATCAAAAATGTTTTCCAAATAAACCATGGTCGGCGGATGATTTTCGTGATTTGAAACAATCAGGATGCGAAATTATTATGTCTGAAAATGGTTTCATTGTGTATCGAACTGTTGCCGACGAAGCAGAGATTATAACCATCGGTGTAAACCCCGAAATGCGCCGCAATGGTATTGCATCTGCGATGATTGGAATAATTGAAAAAACAATTAAAAATCAAGGTATTAAAAAAATATTTTTAGAGGTTGCATCAACAAACGAACCCGCAAAAAAACTATACGAAAATACCGGCTATAAAACGGTCGGAATTCGTCCAAAATACTATGATGGTGTGGACGCAATTTTGATGGCCAAAGATCTATAAATCGTCCCCTATAAAATTCAGAACACGTTCATCAAAAATAACATCGCGTTGCGATAACGGTTTTACAATATGCATATCTTTTGCATGACACGTACGCGATAATGCAACATATGTTTGACCATGCGCAAACGCGCCACGTGAAATATCTAAAACAACCTTGGACAATGTTTTACCCTGGGCCTTGTGTATGGTCATCGCGTACCCCAATTGCAGTGGAAATTGTTTATATGAACCAATTTCATTTTCAACAATCCGGTCGTTTTCATCACGTAAATATTCTATTTTTACCCATTTTTCAGGTTTCACAACCACCAAATCATTTTTATTATCATCCAATAAACGAACTATTATTTCCCGGGTGCCTAAATTTTCAATCAGGCCAATAGAGCCATTATGCCATTTGTCGCCGTTTTTAACAAACACAACCAACGCACCCTGCTTTAATTGCAAATTCATAGGCGCCGGAACGTCGTTCGCATTAAAAGCACCATTCAAAACACCGGCATATTCCGCCATTGGCGCATTGATTTGATTTAACCGTTCCATGTTTATGCGTTCTGCAACCGCACGAAAAGGCGTTATAATCACAGCATTTTTACGCGTATCACAATCATCAATATGGCAATCGTTAAAAAATTCCAGCGCAGAAACATCATTATTTCGCAACTTAACCAGATTATTTAACAAATCCATATCATGTTGACGATAAACCGTATCAAAATTATATTTAATAAAATTTGCACGCTTATATACATTAGAATCAAAAAAATACGCATTTTCGTGTCCGTATGCAGACCGATAATAATCAACCGCATCATTTGTTATAACCGGTGGCAATTGAAACAAATCACCAATCGCAACAACCTGAATCCCGCCAAACGGTTCATTATTGCGACGCGCCATGCGTGCCAAAATATCAACCGCATCCAACAAATCAGGCGCAACCATCGATATTTCATCAATAATCAACACATCGGTTGCATTTAATATGTTTCGCGGTTTTGCCTTTAATTTCAGCATTTCTGGGAATATAAAATCTCGCGGTTGAATCTGAAAAAGCGAATGTATCGTTTGACCACCGATATTTAACGCCGACACGGCCGTCGGACACGCACACACAATTCGTTTAGATGATGCTGTTTTAAGATAATTTACAAACGTCGATTTGCCGGTTCCTGCCTGACCCAAAATCAATATATTAGACCGCGTTTTTTCAATTGTATTAAACGCCGCTTTTTGTTGTTCATTTAAAATCGGAACCAATTCTGCCATAGACAAAATAATCGCACAAATCGCAGTAAAAAGCAAGACATGTTCATTTTTAACTTGCAGTATTCAAAAAAACATATATAATATCGTTTGCTGTGGGTTAGTAGCTCAGTTGGTTAGAGCGGAGCGCTCATAACGCTTTGGTCGTGGGTTCGAGTCCTACCTAACCCACCACAGATTAAAAAGCCGCCATTTTGACGGTTTTTTATTTTTTTCTTGCCGTTTGTGTGATTTGTTTTACCATTCATATTATGAAAATTTACGATGTGATTATTATTGGTGCTGGGGCAGCAGGTTTAATGGCGGCCTCACAATTACGCAAACGCAACAAATCCGTACTGATTATAGATATGGGCGAAAAACCAGCACGCAAAGTTGCTATATCTGGCGGTGGTAATTGTAATTTTACAAACACGAACGCTGATTATACACACTATTTTGGGCAAAATCCGCAATTTGTTAGATCGGGATTGACACAATTTACACCGTTCGATACGTTAAATTGGGTCAAATCACACGGTATTAAATATATTGAAAAAGAACCGGGTCGGTATTTTTGCAAAAATGGCGCACACGAAATTATTGACGCTTTGATAACCGATGCCGGCAATACAGAAATAAAATACAACACAAATGTTATCGACGTCCACAAAGACGATGAATTGTTTGTTGTAAAAACCGACCACGGTGATTTTGCATCCAGCGCTATTATCGTGGCAACCGGTGGGGTATCATATCCACATTTGGGCGTATCAAATATTGGGCATATAATCGCAAAAAAATTCGGGCATAAAATTGTCCCACCACGACCGGCACTATGTGCGATAAAGACAAAATCTTTTCCAAATGAATTGACCGGCATTTCAACAAACGTTTCAATCACAACAAATAACCGATTGATTTATGACGATTTATTGTTTACTCATTTTGGATTAGGTGGCCCCGCAATATACCGCGCAACATTATCAAATATAAACAAAATTATTATCAATTTTGTACCAGATAAAAACGTATTTGAAATATTAAAAAACACGAAACAAACAAACGGCCAAAAAAATATTGCAAATATACTGGGCGAAATCATGCCAAATAAACTGGCGCGATTTTTTGCAAAAAACAACATGAAAAACATTGCCGATTACAAAGACATTGAATTAAAAAACATTGCCGATACGATAACACATTTTGAAATATTGGACGCACAAACAATCGGAATGCAATCTGCCGAAGTGACATTGGGTGGAATTGACACAAAAGACATCTCATCAAAAACTATGGAATCAAAAATTTGCCCAAAATTATTTTTCACAGGCGAAGTAATTGATGTCACTGGGGACCTGGGCGGATTTAATTTACAATGGGCGTTCAGCAGTGGCGTTATCGCGGGCAAAAACGCGTAAAAATCGCCCACATAATAAATATTAAATTAATTTATTAAAATTTTATCATAACACATTAACACAAGATAATTTTTTAATTTTTCAAGTGTTGTTTTATTTAACAATTTTTCCGGCAAAAACACCATTTTTTATTCCCACTATTTCGACGTCACAAATCGTTTTATTTGGTATCGATTTGCCACCTATTTTGACGTCAATATCATCCGGGGTTCGGCCTATATTTTTTTCTTCGACCAATACAGATACAACCTTTCCGATTTGTTTATTCATAAATTCAATTCGGTTTTGTTCTGCGATATCAGATATTATTTTTACACGTTGTTTTGCAACATTGCGTGCTACCTGGTTCGGCATATCGGCCGCCACGGTATTCGGACGTGGCGAAAAAGGAAAAGCATGCGCATGAATTATTCCCATTTCACGAACCATATTTGCAGTTTCGTTGAACAATTCGTCGGTTTCGCCAGGAAATCCACAAATTATATCCGCACTAAGCGATATAGTATCACCGGCCATTTTCGCAATTTCACATAATTTATCTGCATTATGACGGCGACGCATCGCGGTCAAAATTTTATCAGACCCCGATTGCATAGACAAATGCAAATGCGGCATAAAGCGTGGATTTTCGTGCATTAATTTTATTATTTTTGGGACTTCGGGTGATGCAGGATCAATAGACGACAGACGCAACCGCTGAATTTCAGGAACGTCACGCAATAATGCCGCACACAAATCGCCCAGCAAAAACAATTCATCATTTTCGCGACGCATATAACTGGCCGTGTCAACACCGGTTAAAACAACCTCATAAAAACCATTTGCAACCGCCGATTTAGCATCGTTCAAAATGTCAACATACGGGAAAGATTGGCAGCGCCCACGCAAAAGGCGCGTCACACAATATGTGCAATCGTGATTACAACCGTTTTGCACCTGGATAAACTGTTTTGATAGCGGCGTTTCGGCATTTTTGAATAAATCTATTTGCGAACACGCGGCGTTCATCCCCGCCACATTGATTGCTTCGACATACGCGTTAACATCCATTTTTTCGGTGTTATTTATAACCAAAACACGCGGAATTTGTTCAAACAGTTCTGGATTACGCGTCGCACCGCAACCTGTTACAAAAATAATCGCCATTGGGTTTTCGCGTGATAATTTGCGCACAGCCTGGGCCGATTGGCGTTCTGCTTCGCCGGTCACCGAACAAGTGTTCACTAAAATCGCAGAATCCACGACATCTGATAGTTTTTTAGCAATTTTTTCAGATTCCAAGGCGTTCAACCTGCAACCAAAAGATAATGTTTTTATATTCATTTTTTTCTTGCTTTTTTATGCTTCTTGGGGCATTATATCGTGGATAAAAAATATTTCAACAAAGGATTTTATTATGGCACGTGTGACAAATTCAGATACTTTACCATTTGTGGAAAGTCGTTATGAACTGGGGATGTTGGCATCTCAACGCGTTCGCGATTTGAACGGTGGCGCAGAAGCAGTGGTCGAAAAAAGCAACGATAAATTGACTGTGGTTGCGTTGCGCGAAATTGCTAGCGGCAAATTGGATGTCGATGCGGTTCGTCACGAATTTGTTGAATCGTATAAGGAAGCACCCTTTACACCAAACGAAGATGCGTCGTTGGAAATTGCCAGCGAAGATCCATTGTTGCGTGAAATTGACGCCGAATTGGAAAACACTTTGGTTGAAGACACCAAAGACGACGTTGAAGATGCGGGCGATGATACGCCAGATGAATCAGAAAACGAAGAATAATCGAATAAAAACAATTCGGAGACGTCGCATAGTTGGTCTAGTGCGCCACATTGGAAATGTGGTATACTCGCAAGGGTATCAAGGGTTCGAATCCCTTCGTCTCCGCCACAAAAATCAAATGCCCTTTTGGGCATTTTATTTTTGTCGTTGTGATGAATTTGGGATTAGGCCCCGCAACAATAGTTGTCTGGGTTCGACTATGAGTAAGCGAAAACGAGTGATAACGAAGTTTGAGTGCTAACGAATGCACCGCTGGCATGAACAATGCCGAGGTAATCCCTTCGTCTCCGCCACAATAAAAAAGGTCCCACTTGTGGGACGTTTTTTATTGTGTGATTGATGTAGATTCGAACCCGAAGAAAGGGTTCGACCCGCAGGTGAGAGGCAGACGGAAGTATGCCGGTGAGCATCAGCGAACGAACCAAGGGGAATGTAGCGAAGCGAAATCAATCCCTTCGTCTCCGCCACAAAATTCGACATACCGTGGTATTCGTGTGGCAAAATATTGACTTTTGAAATAAAATCTGCTATAATTTATGGCATGAAAACACAAATGAATTTTTATTCTTTCACTTGGTGGCTGTAATACAGCCGGTGTTTTGCATATTTATCATTATATTCTAGAAAATACATTCAAATAAAAAAGACGAAGGAGTTTTATTATGGAAAAACAAGAAAAAGTTATGCTGACCGGGGTGCGACCAAGTGGAAATATTACACTAGGGAACTATCTGGGGGCTATTAAAAATTTTGTGACGCGCCAGAATCAATACAAAAGTTATATTTTTGTGGCAGATTTGCACGCGATAACATCACCACGCGATCCAAAAAAATTACGTGAAGCCGTCAATGATTGCATGGCGATGTATTTGGCGTGCGGCGTTAATCCTGAACAAACCACTATATTCCGTCAAAGTGATGTTCTGGAACACGGGGTTATGGGTTTTATAATGACTTTTCAAACGCATATGGGCGAATTGTCACGCATGACACAATTCAAATTAAAATCTCAGACGATGGGCAAAAATGGTATTGATACGGGATTATTTGTGTATCCGCCATTGATGTCTGCTGATATTTTGCTTTATAACACAGATATGGTCCCAGTTGGATTGGATCAACAACAACACGTTGAATTAACACGTGATTTGGCTCAACGTTTTAACAACCGCTATGGAAAAGTATTTAATGAACCAGACGTTTATATCGCCCCGGTTGGAAATAAAATTTTGAACCTGCAAAATCCGGCCGAAAAAATGAATAAATCGGACGGACAAAACCTGGGGACAATATTTTTGATGGACGATTTGAAACTGGTTCGCAAAAAAATAATGTCTGCGGTCACAGACAGTGGAGCGGTGGTACGTTTTGACGAAGAAAACAAACCGGGCATTTCGAATTTAATCAGCATTTTATCTGCCACGACCGGTGAAAGTATTGCGGACATAGAAAAACGCTTTGCGGGGCACGGATACGGCGATTTCAAACGCGAAGTTGCGGACACTGTTTGCAATTTGATTGAAGATATTCAAACAAAATACAAACAATTCAAAAATCCAGATGTGTTAAACGAAATATTAAGCAAAGGCGCAGACAAAGCCCGCGTTGTTGCATCTGAAACATTAAACCGTGCAAAGGTGGCATTGGGATTAAAATAAATAATTTTGCATCTGAAAAAACGCCCGTTCGGGCGTTTTTTTTAACGAATCTGGTCGATATTTTTTGGAGTGCGTGCCCTATTTTGTTCTTTTATTCTTTCGTGAATCCGTGCCAGCGCATATTTATATGCATCACGCATAAATTTTTCACCGTTTTCAACCATTTTATTAAAATCAGCCGTCAATTGTTTGTCGTTTTGCCCGTCCAATATCAATGTTTCCAATGGCGGCAGCGGAACAAATCCCGAACTTTGTGCGCCGGAATTTTTTATCCCAGAAATCAAAATATTTCGCGCAAAATCAGCCAATAATTTACCATCATCCATAAATTTGCGGGAAACAAAATGCACATTGTTGTGTTCGTTATAGCCAATGGCCTTGCCATCGGTGCCGTCAACCAATTCAAAACGTTGTTTTACGAAAAACACATTGCCGTTTTGTTTGCTTAAATACCCCTGTTTTAGCGACCATTTATGTGAATCTGATTGTTTATTTATGGCCGCAATTTCTGCATCACGCTTTTCATTTACGAATTTATTTGCCCAATTTTCAGGTCGCATTACCCGTTCGTCATAACCCGACATAAACGATATAAACTGTGATTTCGATACACCCAATGGGCATGATGGATTTAATGCCACAATCAATAATTGCGATTGAATTTTCGCCATTTCGTCATCATTATATCCTAATTCGCGCATTTTATTTTGCATGCGTTTTTCCAGCATTAATGCGATATACCCCCCATAACAGTGCGCAAAGATGTTTATTTTACGAACACGCCACATCGCGATTTCCAATGGCAAACGCGCCCCCGTATCATCAGAAATCCGTGGCAATAAAATCTGGTTAAATAACGTGTCCAGATATTCAGGATTAAAATAATTAGAATACGAAACCACGTGTGTTGATACGTGACGCGTCATTTCTTTGATATCATCGGGTGTAAAATTCATGTTTGATGCGACATCTATAATTTTTTGTTGAATCATTTCAGTCATTTTTTCAACATCGTCATCCACTACAAAATTCCAACTTTTGATACCGTTTGTCCCATACATAGCCA
>Ga0310690_10004071_pt1 | contig 21219 bp, 21 predicted proteins | sample AusTroGonzalo_MG_2_FD_207661 | JGI IMG/M metagenome (GOLD analysis project Ga0310690, IMG submission 207661) | Bovine rumen microbial communities from tropical cattle in Woodstock, Queensland, Australia - Gonzalo_04 (v2) (version 2) | ecosystem: Host-associated > Mammals > Digestive system >... | reverse complement strand
AAAAAGATTATTATTCACTAATCAATATATTGTTATTAATCCTATTTTCAATATATTCTAAATTTCTAAGTGATTTGTTTTTTCTTAATATTTCCATTTGTTTTTTTGCCATATCATTTAATCTCACTAATCTTTCAGATTGCGACAATCCCATTTTAATTAATTCTGCATTAATATTTTCTAAATTACTTAATATTACCAAGTGAAGCAACTCGGTATAATCTCTTATATTTCCATTTTCTGATAAGTTAGGGTTACTGTCTCTCCATTCTTTAGCTGTCATACCAAATAATGCAACATTTAAAACATCAGCTTCTTCTGCATATACAAATTTCTTTTGTTTTTCAGTTAAAGTAGGTACTATTAAACTTTTTATAGCATCAGTGTGAACAATATAACTTACTTTCGCTAAAACCCTATTAGCGTGCCAATCTAGTTTATTTTGATATGCTTCATTTTTCTTTAATCTTTCAAACTCAGTAATTAAATATAGTTTAAACTCTGGAGATAACCAACTAGCAAACTCAAACGCTATATCAGAATGAGCAAATGTCCCTTTACTATATTTACCACTACTAGGAAGAATACCAATTGCATTAAAATTTTCTTTCCATCTTTTAGGCGTCATAGTAAATCTATTATATGGAACTTCTTCATTTTTAATTACGTGGGATTCCACATAATTAAAATTAGCATTATGTATTTCTTCCCATAAAGAATAAAATTCAAATGAGTTTTTGTTGGACATCCAATTTCGTATAACACCAGATGGATCTTCTGCATTAACATATCTAGCCAAATCAGTAAGCGATATGTATTCTTGATTGTCAATTATCATAACATCAACTTTTTGTTCTTTTACAAATATTTGTGTTTTTATTTCATCTTTACTCATCATGGTTCTCCTTCTCTAATTTTTTTATTCCAATTGTATATCCAAATGGTTTAAGTAACTTAATTAGCGTAGTTATTTGAGGAGTCTTCTTTCTAGTTTCCAAAATAGCAATAAGTTCCCTAATTACCCCTGCTTCATCTGCCATTTGTTGTTGTGTTAAACCCAGTTCATGTCTCAACTTAATAAAATCACATATTAAATCATATTCCAAATTCATCGTTTCTTTATCTTGTTCTAATATTTCTTTTTTTAACATTGTTATCACCTGTATACAATATATCGCTTTTCTTTCTTGTGGTCAAGTGTATACATAAAACAGAATTAAAAAACTAGTCAAATGACTAGTATAATTCAAATGGAGCGATTAAGCAACAGCTTACGAACCATAACGCTCTCTTTCTAAAAATATTATATATGAATTCTTATTAAATTTCAATGGGAGTATGGAGATTTTTGCTGTTTTATAGTATAATAAGCTTAGATTTAATCCAACTATTAAAGGAGATATTTAATGAATGAAATAAAAACTTATAATGATTTATCAATAAATAAATATGGTACGATTGGTTCATTAATGAATGGTTATTTAGATTCCTATTTAAATGAGGATGAAATTGAAACTATAAATAGAAAAATAGACGTTCTAAATAAGAAACTGGAAGATTTTAATATATTTAAGTATAAGATTATAAATAGATATAAAATTAGAAATTTAATTGTAAAAGTTCTTTCAGAAGAAACAGATGATTTTATAGAAATTGCCGTAGATTTATTAAATATGTCAGAAGATAATTTTGAAAACATTATAGATGGATTTATGAAACTAACCAAAAACGATATTGATGTATTATACTATAATCTTTGGAAAAAACGTGGTAATGAAAAATTTGATGTAAATTCTCTAAAAAAAGAAATTGGTAGTAATTATGAATTTGTGCCAGATTTGATAATGAGTTATGAATATCGAGTAAATAAAGATGATTTTGTAAATAATGAAAATAGTTTAATAATTGGTGAATCACTAACCCTAATGCCTACTCAAGAAAGTTCAAATATATTCAATATATTCGAAAAATTATCATATAATAATTTTATAAAATTATCCAAATATATTCCAAATAAAATGATTGATTCTTTTAATACATATTTGTGTTTTACATTTACTTATTTAGGAATTCATTTATGTAGAATAATGGAAAGAATAGAAAAGAATAAGAAAGAGAAGATGAAAAATGAATGATGAGTTTATTAAATTATTAGAATTAGAATACGAAGAATTAAAATTAGGTTTAGCGAAAGCTTCTGTAGAAGGTAAAAGAACTCCACAAGAAATTGCAGATAGAAGAGAAGAATTATTTCATTCCTTATTTGAAAAGTATTTTCCTTTTCCATATAGAATTACAAAAGGAAATATTATAGATAGTTATAATAGACGAAGTGCATCTATAGATTGCATAATACTTGATCCATCTCATCCATATACAGTAGATAGTAAAAATAAAAAAGCTTCTGTTATTTTTGCTGATGGTGTAGATTATGCAATAGAAGTAAAAGGAAATTTGAATGATAAAGATGAAATTGAAAGAGCGTTAAAACAAATAGAAAGTGTAAAACAATTAACTAGAGTTAGAAATGGTCTTATTTGGGATAAAGATAAAAATGAATATACTTATAAGATACCAACTATTTTATTTGCCGATAATACATATTCAAATATTGAAAAATTGATTGGAGTAATTTTGAATTATTACAAAGAAAACAAAATAAAACGAATACACCAATTTGATATTATAGTTGCAGGAGATTATACAATTATTAATTCTTGTAAAGGACAAATTAGTTTTAACGATGCAAGAGGAATATTTTTTGAAAAAACTGATAAAAAAACATTAGCAGTGCTTTTATTTTTAATGTCAAATATGCCATTAGTACAGCCTTCTTACAATGAAAATATTTATAATGTATATTTAGATAAGATATTTACTAATGCATTATATCGAGATGATTGGAACAAAATTTTAGAAGAAATAGAATCTTTATAATTGTGAGGTGTAAATATGAATTTTGATGAGGAAATAAATAGATATAATACTAATAGTTTAAAATATGATTTTAAAAAAGAAAAAAACAAGCCTAATGATGTATTACCTATGTGGGTTGCGGATATGGATTTCAAATGTTGCGATGAGATATTAAGCGATATGCATAAAAAAATAGATCATGGAATATTTGGATATTCTAAAAATGATGAAAATTACTTTAATGCCATCAGAAATTGGTACTATACTAATTTCAGCACCGAATTAAAGCATGAATGGTTAATAACAACTCCAGGAATAGTATTTGCTTTAGCAACAGCTGTTAAAGTTGTTACAAATGAAAATGATTATGTTTTAATTAATAACCCTGTATATTATCCATTTACAGAAGTAGTTGAAGATAATAAAAGAAAAATAATAAGTAGTGATTTAATACTAAAAGATAATCGCTATGAAATAGATTTTGATGACTTTGAAAGTAAAATTAAAAAATATAAAATAAAATTATTTTTACTTTGTTCACCTCACAATCCTGTTGGTAGAGTATGGACTAAAGATGAATTAGATAAAATAATTGAAATTTGTAAAAAATACAATGTATTTATTGTAAGTGATGAAATTCATAGTGATTTTGTGTGGAACGGAAATCATATTTGTTTATTAAAATATCAAGATTATCAAGACAATATTATATTGTGTACAGCTCCAACAAAGACATTTAATCTTGCTGGTTTACAAGTTTCTAATATCTTTATTCCTAATCCAGAAATAAAACAAAGATTTCAATTAGAATTATGGAATACAGGATATAGTTTAATAAATATAATGGGATTAGTTGCTTGTCAATCTGCATATGAAAAAGGAAAAAAATGGTTAAATGAATTAAAAGATTACCTATTAGAAAATATAAACTATGTTGATACATTTTTAAAAGAAAAGTTACCTAAAATAAAATTAATATATCCTGAAGGTACATATCTTCTTTGGTTAGCCTTTAATGAGTTAAATCTATCAGATGATAAAATTGAAGAAATAATGCTCAATGAAGCAAAACTTTGGTTAGATAACGGAAAAATGTTTGGAGAGTCTGGAAAAGGATTTCAAAGATTAAACATTGCTGTGCCAAGAGAAAAATTAAAATATGCATTAGAAAACTTGGAAAAAGCATTTAAAGATTATTAGGAGGAAAAAATATGAATATAGATTTTAAAAATAAAGTTATTTTAGTGACTGGATCTACATCTGGTATTGGAAGACAGATTGCAAAACAATTATTAGAAAATAATGCCAAAGTTATTATTAATTATGGTCATAATGAAAATATGGCTAAAGAAACAATGGAAGAACTAGCAGAATGGAAAGAGAATATTTTACTTATAAAATGTGATTTGTCTAATGAAGCTGAAGTTGATGAAATGTTTAATAAAATTTCAGAAAAATATGGAGTATTAGATGGATTAGTCAATTGCGCTGCATACGATAAGGTTTTATCAATAGAAAATTTGACTATTGAAGAATATAGACATGAATTAGATGTAAATGTAGTTGCTAGATGGCAATGTATAAAAAATGCAATACCATTGATGAAAAATTCTTCAATGCCAAGAGTAGTAAATATCGCTTCAAGATTAGGTACAAGACCTATGGAAGATTCAGTAGCATATTGTACTTGTGAAGCGGCTACAATAATGCTTACTAAATGTTGTGCTTTAGAATTGGCAAAATATAATATAAGAGTTAATACTGTAAGTCCATCACTTACTTTAACACCTTTAGGTATGCAAAGTTATTCAGAAGAAGAAATAAAAGCAACAGCAGAAAAAAATCCTAGTAAAAGATTAGGTAAAGTTGAAGATACTGCTAATTTAGTTTTGTTTCTATTAAGTGATAAAGCTGATTATATTAATGGAGAAAATGTTAATGTCAATGGTGGCATACTTTTAAAGTAAAGGGTATGGGAATTCCCATAGTAGAATTTATATGGGAGTATAAATTCAGTGCTGGCTAGACACGACTTTTACCCCCATATTAGTAAAAATATAAAAAGAGGATTAAATTATTTTGATAATTTTTTTCCTCTTTTTTTGAGATTAATTTATACAAATACATATTCATTTAAGACAATTTCTTCAGCCATATTCTTATAATTATTCATTAGCTTTGTCCATTCTAATGGGTTTAATTCTTTACTTTTTTCAGACTTTATATTTGGTAGAACAAGCCTTTCCAAGCCTGACTACGGACAAAATAAAAACTTACGAACTTTAATTAGTCCGTAAGTTGTCTTCAAGTGGAGCAATTAAGATAGTAGTTTACGAAATTACTATAAAAGAAATTTGATTAAATCAACTAAGTCAATTATATCAAATATATAAATTTATTCAATAATTTTGGTGATAAAATCACATAATTTTAGGAAAAAATCATATAATATAATTGACAGAATATTATTTATTTGATAATATAATGTCAAGTGAGTGAGTAGTTCGCTGAGTTACTGAAGGGTGCGATTAATTCACACCAGCAAGCTTGCCTTGTGGGTTCCTTCAGTCAGGGGAAAGCTCACTTTTTTATTTTGTTAAATAATTAATTAAAATTTTTAATTCAGTAGCATTACTATCACTAGGAACTAATTTTAAACCATAACTAATTAAATTTTTACCTTTAGAATATAGTTTGCTTTTTATTTCTTTTATATATTTAAAATGTGTTTCATCATTATATTTCAATGCTTGAAATAATGCACTACAACAACAATCAGCAAGTTGTAATAGTTTTTTCCTTTCATTTGGTATAATTTTGATATTTTTAATTTTTGAACTATCTATTTCAAACTTTTTATGATTTTTATTATTTAAATAATTACTAAGACTTTGTTTAGATAAATTACCACGAGAACTAATATTTATATTTGCAATTCCATTTTTTTCATTCATAAACCAACATATTCTTTCGTATAAATAACCACTAAAATAATTATAAATGTTATTTGATGGAATCATTTTAATACATTTAGTATCAACTATTACATTAATTATTTTAATATCTAAATTTTTAACTGTTTCCATTATCATTTCCTTATTTGGATAACCTTTAATTAATTTCCAATGAAGTTGTGATTTTATATTCATTTCTAAGTTTTGTTTAATTTCATCAACTTTTTTTGATATTTCTAAGTCTTTTTCTTTTTCTGCTATTATTGCAGTTAAAATAAAATATTTAGATCCCTTATTAATTCCTTCATCACCTGACTCATCAATATAAACATTATATTTTTTAGATTCAATCATTATTTATACCTCCAATACTAGATAAATTATATCATACTCGTTGAATATTATAAACCTGTTTACATACAAATAATTTGAATAATATCTAAAATTTTATATTTAGTCATTGCATTAAGAAAATGTATTTGCTATAATTTTCTTGAAAATAAGAAGTGGAGGGAAAATACAATGGAAAATAATAAAAGTAAAGGATTAATTGTATTAGTAATCATATTATCAATATTAGTTGTTGGATTTGGAGGATATATATTTTATGATAAAGTTTTAAAGAAAACTAATAATGAAACACAAGAATTTCAGAATGGTAATCAAAAAAATGAAGAAAATAATAGTCAAGATAATAATTCAACTAATTATAATTATACCTTATCAAAAAGAACAACAATTCAAGAAATTGGAAAAGGTTATTTTAATATTTTAATAGACACACAAGGTAATGCTTATTTATCTACAGGTGGTAATTTAGATTACGAAAAAGACGAAATATTAAAAACAAATGTAAAGAATATTGAAAAAAAATTTAAAACATATTCACCAAAAGATTATATATCTTATGGTGGTGATTCAACAGAAATAACAGCCTATAAGTTAAATATGACAAATGTATTAACATCATTTTATGTTTATGTAGGAAATGGTGGTTCTAGTTATTTCGTATTTATAAAAGAAAATGGAAAACTATCTTACTTAAGTTATGATAAACTAATACATAATGGTGAAATATATTTGCAAGATATAAACAATCTTGATAATATTATTTCCGTTGTGGAGAATTATTATTCTATGACTCCATATGCTATTGATGTAAATGGTAATGAAATTTCATTATATGATTATATAAAATAATTGATAAATACACTTATAATAGAACAGTAATCACATGGTTACCTTTCTATTTTTATTTTGTTTTCATTATTTCTTTAATTATAAATTAAAGAATTGCCACAGAAAATATGACTAAATTTTTTATCGCTTAATACATTATATTTATGTAAATCTTGGTCTACTTTTTTATAGGTAAAATCATCATATAATAAGACTTTGGTTATTTAAAAAGTAATCAATTTAATCCAAGAATTAAATGCTTCAAAAACTTAAATTATTTTTTATTGTGTCAAAATTCCTAACGCCCTATGATATTTGACATAGTATCAAATATCGAATTTATAATAAATAAAAAATCAACTTTTTCAAGTCGATTTAATTGTGTTAAGTCGCAGTGGTGCGACGATTTTATCTTTTGGAGCGATTGTCGTAGATATCTACAACTTTTTCTCTAATAAACGAATTGATATATAATTATCAATCACTAATAATATATTACCACAAAATTTAATAAATAATATATATTTTTTTATAAAAAATGTAAAATAATCATTTTTTTCACTAAAACTTATTAATTATATGATATAATCTAATTGTATGAAAGAGAGAGGAGATTATAAAATGGAACAGAAAGAAATGGCTTATACTACATGTGATGGCCAAAAGGCTCATTCTATGGAAGAAGTAATACAATATAATTTAAATTATATGGATACTGGGCATTCAGAAAAAGGCGAAATGGCTTATACTACTTGCGATGGCCAAAAGGCTCATTCTATGGAAGAAGTATTAAATTACAATGAAATGTATTGCCAAGCACACAAAATATATATTAATTATGATGCTATTTATTCATTCAAAGGCGGATATCATAAATAATTCAAGTTTTTTAAAGAAAAATTAGATAATCTTTTAAGATGATTTAGATGCTAATATCAAAATCGTCTTTTTCTATGTCTTTATCGTTATATTTAAGGTAGTCATAATCATCTTTGATACTATACATTTCTTTATCATCAATAATTCCATGTGTATATAAATCTCGTGAGAAATTCATATATTTTTCTCTGGTATCTTTCTTTGAGAATATCTTATCTTTAATAATTTTTATTAGTTTAACAAATTTATTTTTTAACTGATTAAGACTATATCTTAATGAGTTATTTTCTTCTCTTAAATCTTCTATTTCGGCATCTTTACTATTAATCTTCTTTTCTAGTGATGATACTCTTAAAGATAAGGCATCATTATTTTCAGTTAGTGTTTTAATCTTATCACGATTGCTATTAAGTTCTTCATCAATATTATTTAAAGTAATAGATAATTCTTTCACTTTCTTATATTCATTATTCGTATCATTTACTTGCTGAAGAAATTTATCTATTTTATCTTTATCATCTTGATTTATCACATATTTTTCCTTATTGGTAAATGTTGGTTTAAGGTTATCAATAATAACTTTAACTTCATTAGTGTTATTATCTAATTCTAATGATTTTTTATTGGCTTTTTCTAAATCTTTTTGATGTTTTTCAATGCCTTTCTTCATTTCTTGATAATTCCCCATCTCTGATACAAGATAATCACGATTACGACCTTTTTGTTTCTTCTTTAATGTGTGGTTAAGATTATATTCTTTATTAAATGCTTCAATACATAATATTCTCATTTTATCTTGTAATTTAGTTAGTGATGATTTAGTAAAGACATCAGATTTACCAACTTGTTTAGACATGCCATTTTTATTTTTATATTTGATAGGTACTCCAACAATATGCATATGTGGGCTTGTTTCATCATAGTGAATAATTGCTGATGCTACTTTAAAATTAGGTACTAACAATTCTAAATCTTCTACTTGCTTCGTATATACACTAGTCATTCTTTTTTTAAAGTCAATGTCTTTTGTATCCCAATATGCTTTATCTCCTAGTTCAATGATAATTTCACAAGCAAGATCGTGCTTGTTATCGTTAGAGATATAACTATAATAGTCTTGTATTTTTCTATCATCTCTATTTTTGGTAGCATTATATTCTTTAACTGATTCTTCAAATTCTTCTTTATATAGTATTTTAACATCTTCTACCACTGATATTGTTCCTCTTACAATATAAATATCATCTTGTTTATTATCATATTTACGATAATTATGATTATCTACTTTTGATAATTGTTTAGCACTTTGAATTCCATTATTGGCATAAGAGGTAGTTCCACTTTTCGTAGATTTAGCTGTTTTTCTTGATGTATTTCTCTTATTTTTATCACTACCCAAATGTAGTGAATAGGCAAGATTACTTATAAACATCACACTCCTTTTTTAGATATTATTTTGTTTATGACAAAATATATAACCCCCTAGGTATTTTGACACAAGTATCAAAATAACCTCGTGGGCTAGGGATTCCCTAGAACCCTATATTGACTTATTCCATATTGTTTTAAAACTTCGTAATAAAACAAAATTACATAAGTCTTATAAAATGCTATCGCCACTTCCAACCTTTCAGGTCAGAACGTGCCACGCATTTTATTCATCGGTATCATCATCTTGTACCTCTTCAAATAGTAATTCTTTCTTAACAGGCTTAACACCTATTGGAATAGGTACTGGATCTTTCATATAGATGACACTTGTATTAGTCTCATCTGGTATATAATCAAATGCTGTATCTATATCTTGCATTTGAAATTCATCTTCACCACGAATATAGATAATTCCAAATCTATATTCTTTCATTTCGGCTTTTGGATCTAACTTGTAATAATCTTCAAGTGGAAATACTCTGACGATTGCTCTATCTTCTTCAATAAAGTTGAAATAGAATACTTGGTCTTGCAAGTAATAAGTTGCTTCTTCAAATCCTACATCATAATATTGTCTTAATCTCATTATATGTTGTCCAACTTCTTCTTCTGGTAGATAATTACTAAACCTTAATTCACCAACTAAATTGCCAAATACTGTGGTGTTTTTAACATCTAAATAACCTTTATCATATAATTCATTACAAGGTTTAGCAATTGATTCTCTAAAATTGATATTTTTTGGATAAACTAATTTATATTCTAAAGCAAGGTCAACATCTTCAACATATCTCATTATTAAATCGGCTTTTTCTTCTCTTGTATAATCTTTCCAAGTTCTAGTTCTTTTCTTATATTCATCTTTTAATTTAACTCTATTAATATAATCAATATCTCTTTTAAGAAGAATATCTTGTGGAGTAAACTTTAATTCTTCACAACAATTAGTTTCTTCTAACTCATTTTGTAAGTTAGTAAGTGTTTCTTCAACTATTTTCTTTTCAGCATTATATTCTTTTAAATTAAATGCTCCATCAATATATGCTTTCTTAATTCTATCTAATCTATCATTTTGCTTTTGAATTTCTTTCATTAATTCTTCTTTTGGTTCATCAAATTTTTGCATTATCATTGGTAAGAAGAATTGATTAACAACACTATCATATTCCACTAATTCATCTACAAAGTCATCAAAGAATTCTTCGATTTCTTTTTCTTTAATAATAAACTTACAATCATGGCAATAATAGTAATAATAAACATTACCATTTTTCTTGGTTGTTGCTTTACCACCTAAAATACGATGACATTTAGGACATTTTAATTTTTGTAAGAATAGGTAAGTTAGAGTTCTTACATAACTTTTAGAATTTTTCTTCTTTTGTATTTGGCATTCTTCCCACATTTCTTTACTTACAATAGGTTCAACAACATTTTCATAGTAAGTAGGGTGTTTAGTTCTCTTACCATGTACAAAATCACCTTTATATATTTCATTTTCTAATATTGCTACGATAGATGAATCTCGCCAATTAGTTTTATTTAATACTTGTTCTTTATTGAATAGGGTACTTATCTTTTGATAGGACATACCACTATGATATAGTTCAAATATTCTTTCTACGACATCTTTTGTTGAATAATCAATTACTAATTTCTTATCTTCATGTTTATAGCCTAAAGGTGCTTGATGTGGTATATGTCCCATTTTAATAGCACCAGCTAAACCTATTTTAGTTCTCTCTGATGTTCTTTCTATTTCATTTTGACTTACGCTCATTAATAATCTAGAAATCATCTTACCATTAGCAGTAGTGGTATTTATTTCATCATTAGCACAATCTAAATAAGCATCATTTTCATCTAAAAAGTTAATTAATTCTTCCCAATCATAAATACTTCTTGTTATTCTATCAAGTTTTAATGCAACCATTGTATTTATTTTCTTTTTCTTAATATCTTCTTTTAGTCTTTCAAATTCTGGTCTATAATTACCTGTTTTAGCACTTATACCGGCATCAGTATAATAATCTTTTATCTCATAACCTTTAAACTTACAAAATGTTTCTAATCTTTCTTTTTGTTCTGGTAAACTAAAACCCTCTCTGGCTTGATCTTCGGTGCTGACTCTCATATACAAGCCACATATTTTCTTTTCTTCCATCTACAAATCACTCCCTTTTCCAAGAAAAAAGGTGTCAAAAGTATTAAAGTGCTTAATACTGCTGACACCTCTTATAGTTTAAATAAATATAAAATACCACTTGTTTCATCTATTTAGCCCCCTAAAATAGATAATTAATCTCTTGATGAGTATTCTATCACTTTTTTAAGAAATGTCAATTATTGGCGAATTAAATGCCTTTTAAATAGGTTTCTAACTCTGATAACTTAATCTTATTAGAAAAGTTCTTAATATAAATCTCATTAGAATAATTAAAAACAAGAAATGTTATACCTTTGATGATTATCTTATGAGGTTCTACATAAGAAAGATTAGTTTTATCTATTTTACGAATACTTCCATTAATAAATGTTGGAGTAGTACCAGTAAATTCACAAATAAACTCTAATCTTTGTTTTAAAGACTTATCAATAGTAATTTCTTGCTTAATAATATTTATCATAGACACCATCCTTTCTTTTTTTAGGATGATTTTTCATATGCAACGAAAAAAAATCAACCATTTCTGATTGATTTCTATATATCAATGTCCGAAAAGTTCGAACAGATTCGTCAATGGAGCGGATGATGGGAATCGAACCCACGTGGTCAGCTTGGAAGGCTGAAGTTCTACCATTAAACTACATCCGCATAAATTATTAATCGAATAAGCCTAAATTTCCGAACGGCTAAATCCGACTAAATAAAGTAGACAATACTAATTATACTAAAAAACAATATAATGTCAAGAAAATTTATAAATATTTATCAAATAAAATTTATCATGAAAAAACAGACTAACTTCTTCATAATATTTTATAGGTGATACTATGGGAAATTTTGTAGTAGATTTGATTGGTAAATATGGATACTTTGGAATGTTTATAGGTATGGTACTAGAAGCTGTAATCATTATAATTCCTAGTGAAGCGATTCTTGCGACAGGAGGGATTTTAGCGGGACAAGGAATTTTTTCATTTTGGGGTGCTTTTTTAATAGGATTAGTAGGAAGTGTTTTTTGTGCTATTGTGATCTATGGAATGGGCTATTTTGGTGGCAAACCGTTTATAAAAAAATATGGCAAATATTTTTTTATGAAGGAAGAGGATATAGAAAAATCTCAAACAATGTTTGATAAATATGGAATGATTGCGGCCTTAATAGGTAGAAATTTTCCAATTGTTAGGACACTAATTTCTCTACCAATTGGAATTATGAGATTATCTTTTTCTAAATTTCTAATTTATACGACAATTGGTTCTATACCATGGACTTTTGTATTTGTATATGTTGGCTATACATTAGGAAATAATTGGACTATTATGAATGATTATGTAGGAAAACTAAAAATTCCCATAAGAATACTGATTGCTTTATTAATCATTAGTTATTTTTATAAAAAAGTAAAAGAGAAGAATAAAAATACTCTCATTTTATCGTAACGAATAGAAAGAAAATACTACAAAAAGCTAGTATTTTTTTTTGTAATATGATACAATGATGGACGTCGTAAAAAAAGAGGTGTAGTGGTATGGAAAAAAGGAATGTTGCGATAATAGCCCATGTAGACCATGGAAAAACAACATTAGTAGATGAAATTTTAAAAACTTCAGGTATGTTTAGAGAAAATGAAGATGTTAGTAATATATCAATGGATTCGAATGCTTTAGAAAAAGAGCGAGGAATAACCATTTTAGCAAAAACAACTGCATTGGATTATAAGGGTGTTAGAATCAACATAATGGATACCCCAGGACATGCCGATTTTGGAGGAGAAGTAGAACGAATTATGAATATGGTAGATGGAGTTCTACTAGTAGTAGATGCATATGAAGGACCAATGCCACAAACTAGATTTGTTCTAAAAAAAGCCTTTGCGGCGAAAGTAAAACCAATAGTTATTATTAATAAAGTGGATAAACCAAGTGCTAGATGTAAAAAGGTTTTAGATGAAGTGCTAGATTTATTTATTGAATTAGGAGCGGACGATTCCCAACTAGATTTTAAAGTTTTATATTGTTCAGCTATTAATGGTACTTGTTCAACAAGTGATGATTTATCAACACAAACACCAGGATTTACAGAGGTTTTAGATGCTATTCTTGAAGAAATTCCAAGGCCTACAGGATCAGAAGAAGAGCCATTGCAATTTCAACCTGCGTTGTTAGATTATAATGAATTTGTCGGAAGAATTGGTGTAGGACGTGTTCATAATGGAAAAATTAAAGCAGGAGAAGTAGTAACTTGCTGTAGATTAGATGGAACAAAAAAACAATTTAGAATTCAGAAACTTTTTGGTTATTATGGTTACAACAGAATTGAAATAACAGAAGCTTCTGCAGGAGATATTATTGCTGTTTCAGGACTTGCTGACATATCTGTAGGAGAAACTATCTGCAGTAATGATTATATACTTCCACTACCACAGCTTCATATTGACGAACCTACATTACAAATGACTTTTGGTGCTAGTACTTCTCCATTTGTTGGAAAAGATGGAAAAATTGTAACTGCAAGAAAAATTGAAGAACGACTAATGAAAGAAACACAAAGAGATGTAAGTCTAAGAGTAGAAACCGCCACAAATGAATCCTTTTTAGTAAGTGGGAGAGGAGAACTTCACTTAGGAATCCTAATTGAAAATATGCGCCGTGAAGGATTTGAATTAGAAGTAAGCAAACCAAGTGTTATCATAAAAGAAATAAATGGTCAAAAATGTGAACCTTATGAAGAATTACAAATAGAAGTGCCAGAAGAAAGTGTAGGATCTGTTATAGAACAGCTAGGAATTCGTGGTGGAAAAATGGAAAGTATGTCTAATTTTGAAAATCAGGTAAGATTACTATATACAATTCCATCAAGAGGATTAATAGGGTTTTCTACAGAATTCATGACTTTAACAAAAGGTTATGGAATTATGAATCATACTTTTAAAGAGTACCTACCATATGAAAATATTGATGTTGGTGAAAGAAAACTAGGAGTACTAGTTTCTATGGAAAATGGTCAATCGACAGCATATTCTATTGGAAATTTAGAAGACAGAGGAATTATGTTTATTGAGCCAGGAGTAGAAGTTTATGAAGGTATGATTGTAGGAGAATGTAATCGAGATAACGACTTGGCAGTGAATGTAGTAAAAGGAAAACAATTAACAAATACTCGTGCCGCTGGATCAGATCATACCGTTGTCTTAAAACGACCTCGACAAATCAGCCTTGAATATGCCTTAGATTATATTAATTCTGATGAATTAGTAGAAGTTACTCCAAATTTTATTCGACTAAGAAAACGAATTTTAAATACAGAAGAAAGAAAAAAATTTGATGCAAAGAAGAAAAATAATTAAAAAATTATCAAAATAACTAGAAATAGTTATTTTTTTCTTGGAGATTTATAAGAATTTTGTTATAATTGATTTAAGAATAGAGGTGGACAGAATGGGACGTAAACGTTTATCTCAAAAAGAAAAAAGGATGGCTCGTGAAGAACTAACAAGAACACAAGTTTTAAATTTAAATGACTTTGAAAAAATAACAAAATATGAAAAAAGCATCAGTAAAAAACCAGCTGTATTGTTAGCGATTATAGGAGTGCTGTTTATTACATCTGGATTTACTTATCCTAGTATAATTATGGCACTAAAAGATAGACAGGTAGTTAATGCTAATGCAAAAAAAATAGTAGCAGATAATTTTAGTAAAAAAGAAATAATAGAAGTCTGTACCTATCAAGAAGTAAGTGATGAAAACGAACTTTATGATTTGGATTTAAATTTAACATTTGTAAATAATAAATTAAAAAAATATGTGAAAGTTATCTCGATAATTTCAAATAAGGAAAAAGTAGAAACAATCAATTCTTTGTATCAAAAATATCGAACCTACAGTTTGGCAGTACCAGAGGGATATACAATTTCAACTAATTTGTATGACAATAAATTAGAAATGAAAATGTCAGTAGATTTAGCCGTTTTAGACAAAACAAAATTATCGGTTGATATTCTTAATGACAATATTATAAATGTTGAGTTTAATTATCAGTCTGATAGAGATGATGTAATGAATTCTATTAAATCCCTAGGATATAGTTGTAAATAAAAAATAAAAGCTGTCGTATATTTACGCAGCTTTTTGATTCTTTGCTAAAGTTCTCTTTTCTTTAGTAGAAATTCTTGTTTTCGTTCCATCTTCAAGTCTGTAAACTTGTAAATTTAATTTTTGTCTAGTTTTCGTAGCATTTAAAGCATGAGATCTCTTGTTTTTAACGTTCCCTTTTCTGTTGGATATATTAACTGCCATAGAATTCCCTCCTTCGGTCTTTTTTCTTTCTGCTTAATAACTTTAACATAAAAGTATTAGAAAGTCAAACAAAAACATTGTTATTAAGAAATAACAAAATGAATATGGATTCTATAGAAGATTTATTCTTTTTAAAACGAGTTTATGATAAAATAAACATGAAAGGAGGTATTCTATGTATATTCCCTTATTTAATAAAAGTAATTATTCATTATTGTCAAGCTTGTTAAGAATAGATGACATTATATTTTATGCGAAAAAAAATAATATTACCAGTATTGCTTTAACAGATACAAATATGTATGGAACAATGGAATTTATTCATAAATGTAGAAATAATGGCATAAAACCCATCATAGGATTACATGTGTTACTTGAAGAGTTTAACCTGATAGTATTAGTTAAAAATTATGATGGATATAGAAATCTTATTAAATTGTCTACAATTCAAAACGAAAGAATAATAACAGAAGAAGATTTATTAAAGTATAAAGAATGTTTGATTGCTTTGGTACCGATAAAATATAAAGAACATTTTTCAAAACTATCCCAAATATATTTGGATATCTTTTTAGGATATACGAATAAAGAAGAGGAAAAACTTGCTCTAAAAGAAACGGAAAATATTGTCTTTTTACGAGAAAATCTTTACAAAGAAAGTGAAGATAAAGAGATATTACCATATTTATATAGGATAAGAGATGGAAAAACAATAAGTGATGATATTTCCTATCATGTTGAAAATCACAGTATTTCTATCAATAATATTTTAGATTTAACAGATAATATGGGACTAGTAAATACTTTAAAAATAAGTGATATGTGTAATTTGGAATTTCCTCCTGCTAAAATTCTTTTGCCAATATATGATTGTGAAAATCCATCTAAGTATTTATTTGAACTATGTAAGATAGGATTGTCAAAACGTCTATCTGGAAAAATACCAGATAATTACAAAAAAAGACTTAGTTATGAACTAAAGGTAATTGATGAAATGGGCTTTTCAAATTATTTTTTAGTAGTGTATGATTTTATAAAATATGCAAAAAAGAATCACATTTTAGTAGGCCCAGGAAGAGGTAGTGCAGCAGGGTCTTTAGTTGCCTATTCTTTAGGGATAACAGATATCGACCCTCTTGAATATGACTTATTATTTGAACGTTTCTTAAATCCAGAAAGAAAAACCATGCCAGATATAGATACAGATTTCCCAGATAATAGAAGGGATGAAGTTATTGAATATGTAGTAGAAAAATATGGTAAAAGAAGAGTATGTGGTATTATTACTTTTGGGACAATGGGAGCTAAGCAAGTAATCCGTGATGTTTCAAGAGTATTAAATATTCCCCTTTATAAAGTGGATAATATATGTAAATATATTCCTGCTTTTACAAAAGAAAAGTTAGAAGAGCTATATCAAAGAAATCAGAATATTAAGACATTAATAGATAGTGATATAACATTAAAGAAAATGTTTCAAATAGCAGTGAAATTAGAAGGATTTCCACGTCATACATCCTCACATGCTGCTGGTGTTGTAATGAGTCAAATTGATTTGGATGAAGTGTTACCTTTAACACCTGGAGATGGAATATATCTAACAAGTTATTCTATGGAATATTTGGAAGAATTAGGTTTGTTGAAAATGGATTTTTTGGGGCTTAAAAATCTATCTATTATTGATAATATTCTTAATGAGATAAAAAACACCACAGGACAAGAGATAGAATTTTCTAAAATACCATTAGATGATAAAGAAACACTAAAACTATTTGAAGTAGCGGACACTAGTGGTATATTTCAATTTGAATCGGTAGGAATGAGAAATTTTCTAAGAAAATTAAAGCCAAATTGTTTTGAAGATATTTTTGCTGCGATTGCATTATTTCGACCAGGACCAGCGATTAATATTGATAGTTATATTAAAAGAAAGCATCATGAAGAACAGATAAATTATATGGACAACTCTTTAGAGCCAATTTTAAAAAATACCTATGGCATATTAATCTATCAAGAGCAAATTATGCAATTAGCTAGTATTTATGCTGGATATTCTTTGGGAGAAGCGGATATTCTTAGACGAGCTATGAGCAAGAAAAAAATAGAATTATTAAAGAATGAAGAACAAAAATTTATAAAAAAGAGTGTAGATAAAGGACATAATGAGAAACAAGCAAAAGAAATTTTTGACTTAATTTTAAATTTTGCTGGTTATGGATTTAATCGTTCTCATTCTGTTGCTTATTCTCTCATTGCTTATAAGATGGCTTATCTAAAATGCCACTATAAAACAATTTTCTTTGCTAATTTATTAACAAATGTCATAGGAAGTGAATCAAAGACATTAGAATACATTATGGAGGCTAAAGCTAATCAAATTGAGGTAGTAAAGCCAATGATTAACGAAAGTGATAATCATTATATAGTCAAAGACAATAAAATAATTTATCCAATTTCTAATATGAAATCTATTGGTAATGTTTTATCATTAGCAATAAAAAAGGAAAGACAAAAATCTAAATTTACAGATATCTATGATTGTATTAGCCGCCTTTATATAGCGGGAATTGGTAGAAAAGTCTTAGAAGTATTAATTTATGGGGATGTTTTTAAAGAATTTGGATGGAATAGAGCAACGCTAATATATAATTTAGATAGTTTATTTAATTATGCAGAATTGACAAAAGATATAGATCCTTCATTAGTTATGAAACCCGATATAGAGATGCAACCTGAGTATAATGAATCCTATTTATTAGCAAAAGAAAAAGAAATTTTTGGCTTTTATCTAACATCCCATCCAACTACTATGTATAAAAAAGATAATCCATACTGTATTTCTCTAAATGCTGTGGAAAACTATTTTAGTAAAAAAATAGATACATTAATTCTTGTTGATAAAATAAAAAGTATAACGACAAAGAATGGTGACAAAATGGCATTCTTAACTGGAAGTGATGAAACAGCTTCTATGGAATATACAATTTTTCCTAAAGTGTATAAACAATATGATTTTATAGAAAAAGGAAATCTACTAAAAGTAAGAGGAACAGTAGAAAAGAGGTTAAACCAGTTCCAAATTATTGTAGAAAAAATAAAGGTATTAAACGCAGGAGAAGAAAATGAAAAATAAAGAAAAAGTTTATAGTATAGCGGCAATCGTATTAATGCTTGATCAACTTATGAAAGTGTTAATAAAGAGTAAAATGTTTCTCCATCAAGAAATAAAAGTAATTCCTAACTTTTTTTCTTTATATTATATAGAAAATCAAGGAGCGGCCTTTTCCATTTTACAAAGACAATCTTTTCTTTTGATTTTGATAAGTATCCTTTGTCTTGTCATGATAGACCGCTATATCAGTAAAGAAAAAGATTTTTCAAAATTATCCATTTGTTCTTTGGGAATTATTTTAGGTGGCATTGTTGGCAATTTAGTAGATAGAATATTATATCAAAAAGTAATAGATTATATATCTCTTACAGTAGGTAGTTATAGTTTTCCAGTATTTAATATTGCAGATATTGGTATTACTATAGGAATTTTAATGCTATTTATTGAATCTATCTGGAAGAAAAAATTGACATAATATGTTTTTTTTGTTAAAATATGGGCACATTTTGATGAGGAAAGTTATAAAAAGGTGTTATTATGGAAAATCAGTATCAAGAAGAAATAAAAAGATTGGATGAAATAATTTCTAGTTTGGAGCAAGAAGCTCATGATTTAAGGAAAGAATGCGAGATAAAAGAAAAGAAAGAATATTATGCACGAAAAACACAAGAACAACGGAAAGAAAAAGCAAGTGAAATAGAGAAAAATGTTCCTTTATTGAAGCGGATTTATAAGTTTTTTTCTGGCGGATTTAGATTAACAATAATTCTTCAGACAGTAGTGGTATTATTAAGTGCAATTAGTGATCCTGCAAATTTATTAAGCCAACTTATGTGGCCTAGTGTAATAATATCAGGAACAGGATTGTTTGCTATGATAGGTAGAAATACAATAGAAAGGTCTTTTAAGTATTTTTCTGGTAAGCCAACAAAAGAAGCTGTTCTAAATGAAGATTTCTTTCTTTCTCTATTTTCTAAGCAAAAAGAAAAGAAACGCTTGAATGAATATGAAAGAAGTATAGATAATTATTATCAACAATTACTGGATAATACAGAAATACATGACGTAATTCAAGCTTCTAAAAGAGTACAACATAGAATGTATTGTAATAGCGAAAAATTATGTGCTGCAAAGAGGCAAAGGGAGCAATTACAAAAATTAGCATTAGAGCAAGTGCCAGATCACTTGATTGAACCTCCGATTCCAACAAAAGAAGCCAGTTTAAAAAGTGAATATGTAAAAAAGATTGGTGGGTAAACTGTGATAGTAGAAGATAATGAAGGATTAAGAATAGACTCTTATTTAGCTAATAAATTAGAATTATCTCGTAGTAAAGTTCAGAAACTAATAAAAGATGATTTAATAACAGTTAATAACAAAAAGATTTCTCCAAACTATTTGGTAAAAATGGGAGACAATATTTTCATCAATGATGACTTAAATTATGATATAAAAGTAGAAGCAGAAAATATTCCACTTGATATCATTTATGAAGATAAATATTTGCTAGTTATCAATAAGCCTAGTGGAATGGTTGTTCATCCTGCTCCAGGACATTATACATCTACATTAGTAAATGCTTTGCTTTATCGATTTCATTTAACAAGTGGAGAAAAAAATCGCCCCGGCATAGTCCATAGATTAGATAAAGATACAAGTGGATTAATGATAGTGGCAAAAGATGAGAAAACGCATGAAAAATTGGCGAAAATGATAGGCCAAAAAGAAGTGGAAAGACACTATCTAGCGATAGTAGATGGCGTAATAAAACATGATACGGGTACAATAGATGCACCGATTGGAAGAGATACAAACGACCGCCAAAAAATGATGGTAACAGATAAGAATTCCAAACAAGCAATTACGCACTTTAAAGTGTTAAAACATTTTCAGAATAACACGTTAGTAGAATGCATTTTAGAAACAGGAAGAACTCATCAAATACGAGTTCACATGGCATATATAGGATTCCCTATCACTAATGACCCAATATATGGTAGAAAAAAAGCTACCGAATTTGGTCAAATGCTACACTCACAGAGTATACGTTTTCATCATCCTATTACCAATGAAGAATTATACTTTGAAGTAAATCCCCCAAAGGAATTTTCTGATAAAATAGAAGAATTAACAAAAATAGCTAAGATATCTTAGCTATTTTCCTAAATTGAAATTTCAACCGCACCACTTGGTGCGGCTTTTTTGATACAATAAAGGAGCCAATCCCGGCAAGGAGGCTCCTATATGAATTATACTCAACTAACCCCAGAAAAGAAAGCACAA
>Ga0310690_10004070_pt1 | contig 21221 bp, 19 predicted proteins | sample AusTroGonzalo_MG_2_FD_207661 | JGI IMG/M metagenome (GOLD analysis project Ga0310690, IMG submission 207661) | Bovine rumen microbial communities from tropical cattle in Woodstock, Queensland, Australia - Gonzalo_04 (v2) (version 2) | ecosystem: Host-associated > Mammals > Digestive system >... | reverse complement strand
TTTCAAGTATTGAAAGTAGAGACATGTTATTAATGACAAAGGCCACAACCGTTGGGTCGTGGCCTTTGTTATGGTTAGTTGTTAGCAAAAGCTTATTTTCTTCCGTTATAGTTTCCGCTCAAGGTTTCGATGAACGAGTTGGCGGCGGTTTTCATTGTGGTGAAGTCGCTACCGAGCGAACTGGAGCAGTCGAGCACGAGCATGATCATTGCACTCTTGTATTCGTCAATGATTTCGGTGTTGCCCGTAGGCGTGAACTCGCTGTTGTATTGCCAGCTGTTGGTGGATTCAACCCAACTCCATTGTTTGACGTTTTCAGTGCCCATTTGGTTGCCGTCGAGATCAACGAGGTTTTTGAAGGCGAACACGTCGAAAATGCCTTGGGATGTGGCAGTGACGATGCTTCCAGACATGCTTTCAAGTCCATGATATTCGATGTTGGTCAGCTGGCCATTGCCGTTGTTGCGGAGGTAGATACCTTCAATGTAGCATTGCGATTCGTTGGCATCGTTCACAGCGTCGAATGTGAAGCGGACTTTCGTGTTGGGTTCTTGTGCGGGCAATTTCAGCGTCACGTTGTAGAACGTGCTTTGGTTGTAGAGTTGTTGCGCGATTTGGGCGAACATGTCGGAAGCTTCGTTCATGTCGTTTACTTCGAAGACATTGCTGGGATTACTCGACAGTTTGTTCAGGTTGTTGCGGAATGCATCAAGGTCTTGTACATCGGAACCGCGCACGCCGATAGAATAGGCCGAGATGTTGTTGCCACCTACAAGGTTGTTCATGATTTTTGAATTGACAGCAGCAAGGTACTCAGAACCAGAGTTATACTGCTCTGATAAGACGTAGGAGCCTTGGTCGAGGCCGTCGGTGAAAGTCACGATGGACACATTGATGAGGTTCTCTGGCACTTTGGCTTTGGTGAGGCTGGTAAGGCCTGAATTGACAGCATGATAGAGGATGGTACCGTCTTTTGAGGTCAGACCGTCAACAAAGTTCTCAAAATTGTGCTTCGTGCTTTGGTTTAGGAGTCCCAATGGCATGGTGTAGAGGTCGGAATTGAATCCGACGATGCCGAGGTAAAGCCCTTCAGGGGCAGGAGTGTTGTCTTGAGGTGTTACTTTCTTGCAACCGGTGAAAGCGGTCATCATGATGACGAGCGTCAAGGTCGCCACCGAAAAGATAAGCTTCTTCATATACATTATTTTTTAGTTGTTGTCACGTTTGAATAACGACGAATTGGGTTTGAAATTGCAAAAGCAAGCAAAATCTGTTACAAATCTTATGCCAAAACCAATAACTGCCAACTTAACCTCTGGATTGCTTCGTCCCTCACGATAATGCAAGCGTCCATCGATAACTAAACAATTGAACAATTGAACAACTGAATAACTGAATAACTGATTAACTATTAACTTTCCAACGCTTGTCGTATAGCTTTAGCCAATTGGTCGGGACAGGAAGTACCTTTGAAGCCGCAGCGGATGCCTTCCAACTTTTGGATGACGTCTTCAGCTTTCATGCCTTCCACTAAAGTGGCGACGCCTTGCGTGTTGCCGTTGCAGCCGCCGTAAAACTGCACGTTCTTGACGATGCCGTCCACAATTTCAAATTCGATGGCTTGGCTGCAGGTGCCTTGGGTTCGGTAGGTGTATCTCATTGGATTTCAATTTTATAACTACGAATTTCACAAATAATACGGATTATTACGAATAGAATTTTGCAACTTCGTTGCGAATGAGTACGAATGATTATTCGTGTGACCCATTCGTATAATTCGCAGCCTTGGCTGCATAATTCACGTATCAATGATTCGTTAAATTCGTGTAATTCGTAGTTTGTTTCATATTCTAAAACTTGGACATAAATTTCTCACTATCAACCACAAACCTCTCATGGATACCTTCGCCGACCAGCGTCTCACCTTCAAAACATCTCACCTCGAAGACCAAGCGGCGGCGGTCCACCTCGGTAAGTTTAGCCTCGCAGCGGATGGTGGTTCCTATCGGGCTGGCTTTCAGGTGCTTGATATTGACCGCAATGCCGACGGTAGTATTGCCTTCGCCAATTTTTTCGGCAACGCTTTCAAGGCAGGTTTTTTCCATCAGGGCAATCATGGCGGGAGTGGCAAACACTTCCAGCGCTCCCGAGCCATAGACGGCGGCAGTGTCTTTATGCTCCACAACGAGAGATTCGCTGTGGCTGATTCCTTTCAATTGTTCGTATTCCATTAGGCTTTGTTTTTGAAGTATTCGTAAGCTTCCTCGTACTCTTCAATGCTCTCCTTGAAACCTTGGGATTTCATTACTTCGATTCCGAGCGGCATTCTCCAAAGGAGGCGTTTGGGCGAGATTCTTCCGAGGAATATGTCAAGCATGGCAATGACTTCAGGGAAGAAACAGTAGCGTTGCAGGTTTTGTGTCTCCATGAAAACTTGTTGCACGGGTTCGAAAAGTTCGTCGGGCATGCTGTCTTCGTCGGCGAGTGCCATAAAGGTTTTGATGATGTAGAAGCTGTATAAAAGCTTGTCAGACACATTTGAGGTTTTCTGGAACCGTTGTAACAGGTCTCGCAAGGTTTCGGCTAAGGCTTCCATGTCGTCATCGTCGGTGTCGTAGTCGATTTCGTAAAGGCTGTCGCAAGCTTCGCTGCTGCATGCGTTGACGGCGAAGTCTTGCATCAGGATGGCACCTCTGTCTTCGTCTTCTGCTTGGCGAAGCAGCTCGTCATCCAATCTGCCGTGTTCTTCAAGCACCATAATCGCGTTGTCGATAGCATTGACAATGGCAAACTCGCCGTATTTTTCTTTGTCGGCATTCACGATGGACCGCAGCGCATAATTGACGGTAAATGTCAGCATGTTTTCATCGACATGGCTGAACTGGGTTTGTTGGATATGGAGGTTCAGCTCGATGTAGTCAGCAATCAGTCTTCTATATAAGGAGTGGCTTTTGCAACAGACGAACAGCATGAGTGCGGTGTGTCCCAGAAGCTTGGTATAAAGGTCGGCGCGGGTGTTGGCCTTATACAGTTGCGCGGCTTCCTGAATATAGACGAGCATCTTGATTTCCTTGTCGTCGAGATGTTCTGGGTTGAAGGCTTCCTTGTTGTCTTTCAAATCGTTGTCGGCAAAATCCATGATGATTTTGTTCAGATAGGCGCAGAGTGGATCCAAGACCGCGTAGCTCATGGATTGGGTCTTCACATCTTTGCTCCGAAGCATTTGCAGGTATTCCTCCCTGCCAACGGCGTGTCCGAATTTGACGACAGAATCGCATTTCTCGAAAATGGCATTGGCAACCGACTCGCTTCTTTCCTCATATGTCCTTGAAAGGATGTCGAAAAGATACGGTAAATCCTTGGCAATGAATATCCTGACATATGGGTCAGAGATGAAAATGGTGCCACTATCCACATTGGTGAAATAACGCAAAGGCCGCATGATGGCTGCTTTCTCAATCTCTGTCAAGTCTACATAAACCTGATATTCAGCGACTTTCTCCAAGGCCGTTTTCTTGTCGTAGGAATCGAACAAGGCGCTTTCCGAGAATCCGGGTTTGAAGCTTTGTAGGCGTAGCAGGATTTCGGTGAAAACCGAGGCACATTTCATCGGCATGTTGGAAATGAAATCGTCATAGATGTAGCGTAGGATTTCCATGAAGTTGGCCTTGCTGAGCAGTGCTTCCGCTGTTTGCCGATAGGACGAGAAGTTGCAATAATAAATAAGGTAGTCTGCAATGAGCTTGTAATCAGTGTATTTCAGTCGCGGATTGGCCTTGTCTAAAAGGTCTGTGTCGATTTTCTTGGCGAATTTGGACAGGTATTCGGTGAAGAACCGCTTTGGGTCGTCGATCGAGTCATGCATCTCCGTGAAAGCCAACGGGTTTGTTTCCAGTTGTTGTGCGCTGTTAGTGGTGATGATGACATGCAGATTGTCTGGAAGCGGCTGGTCGTCAAAAAGGAACGTGCGGTAAAAGGTTTTGGAGTTGTCGCTGTTGTAGAACAAATTCGCGTCGTTGATGAGAATGTAAAGCGACCTCTTGTATTCGGTATTGTACAAAACCCTTTTCAGTGTAGCAAGGGAGGCTTGTAGCGACGATTCGTAGTTGCTCAGACTATCGGTGAACGGCAGAACCTCATCGTCTTCAATCGGGTAGCCGAAATCTTCCAAGCCCTTGCGAATCAGTTTGTAAAGATAATACGCAGGGAAATACTGCATGATGATGTCGGCCTCGAAATTGATGATGATTTTGTCGGAATCGGGTCTCGTGTTGATGAATTGGTTGAACAAGGTGGTCTTGCCGATGCGGTCGGTGGTGAAGACGGCCATGGCCACGTGGCACTCTTCGGTCTCGTTGAGCAGGTCGAGGGCTTGGCAAGCAGCATGTATGCGTCCCGCGTTTCCGGGTGGTAACAAGTTCAAGTAGGCTTGTTGCTTGATTTCCATTAGGTTGCTGCCTTCTGGATAGTCCTTTTTTATGGCGTTCAATAAGTCGCTCAGCACCTTTTCCTTGAATTGCTTAAACGATGTGTAATCGCTGTGGCTAATGTTGAGCGCGTCAATGTGTTGCTTCAAAGCTTTGATTTTGTCCTCCCTGTGGTCGCTGGTGGACACGTCAAACAGGCTTTCGTCCTTGTAATAGAAGAAACAGCGGTCGCGGTTTTCCTCTGAAAGGGCACCGAGAATCATTTCCAATTCGGTCACAGACTTGTCTTCGTTTTCCTTGATGAACTGGAATTTTTCCTCCAAGTCTTGGTCGAATTTGTCAGGAATCCAGCCGTAGCGGTTGCCGATGAGACCGATGAAATAAGGTTTGCAATGCTGGATTTCGTCCAGACAAAGGTCGATGACGCTACCTTTGGCTTGGTCTTCTTCAGTGATGCCCCAGCGCAGGTCGATGACGTTGAAGGGAACGCCCAACTTGTCACATTCGCCTTTCACGATGGGGAAAACCTCTTGGTTGAGCACATCACGTTCCTTTTGCATGTCAAGGAAGGTCGATGAGATGAACACCCTGATTTTGGGAGAGACTTTTGCCATAATCTATTGTTTTTTAGTTGTTTTTAGCCTTGAAAGTTCATGGTGATGTTGACGATGACATCGGGGTGCAGCGAACGACCCACAGGGCAGCTTTCGGCGGCAGCCCACAGCAGGGCTTTTTGTTTTTCAGTGTATTCCTTTGCGGGGAAGTTGAACACGAGGTCGATTTGTCCGATGCGGCGCGGGTCGGCAGCCATGGTCTTTTTCACCGTGTATGTCGTGCCGTCAATGTCAAATTTGTGGCCTTGCGCGCTGATGCCCATGATGGTCATCATGCAGCCGGCGAGAGCCGCACAAGCGAGGTCGGTGGGCGAGAAGGCTTCGCCTTTGCCATAGTTGTCAGTGGGTGCGTCGGTAAGGATGGTGTTGCCCGATTGCACATGGGTCATCTCGTTGCGGAGATTACCTTTGTAGGTTCCTTGTATTGTTGCCATATTATGTTTTTTTAATTCGGAATGCTGAATGATGAATGCTGAATGAAGGGCAAAGCCCAGCGTCGCATTGCGACATTCCGCATACATAATTCCGCATTCAGCATTATTTGTTTATCTGTTCTAAAATCAAATTAGCGAGTCGGCTCGTGCCCACGCGGAAAAGGTTCGGGTTGAGCCACTGCTCGCCGAGGATGTTTTTCACCAAATAATAATAGGTGAGGGCATCGTCCGGCACCTTCATGCCGCCGGCGGGTTTGAAACCAACCTTTTTGCCCGTGGCCTCGTAATATTCCTTGATGGTGTCAATCATGATGATGGCGGCGAGTGGAGTAGCAGCTACTGGCACTTTGCCCGTCGAGGTTTTGATGAAGTCGGCACCAGCAAGGATGGCGAGTTCACTGGCCTTACGTATGTTCTGCACGGTCTTCAGCTCGCCTGTCTCCAGGATGACTTTCAGGTGTGCCTTGTTGCCGCAGGTTTCCTTGATGGTCTTGATTTCGTCGAAAACCTCATCGTAGCGACCAGCGAGGAAAGTGCCACGCGAGATGACCATATCGACCTCATCGGCACCCTCATTGACGCAATATTCCACCTCCTTGACTTTCAGGTCGAAAGGCATTTGTCCCGAGGGGAAACAGCAAGCAACCGTGGCCACACGGATATTACTCCCTGCCAAATATTGCTTAGCCTGGCGGATGAAGGGACTGTAGATGCAGATGGCTGGCACCGAGAGGTGTGGCTTCTGTTTCGGGAAAGCCAAAGCCTTTTCGCAGAAGTCCTTGATCTTAGCTTCGTTATCAAAAGCTTCAAGAGTGGTGAAGTCGATGCTTTGGAAGATGGTGCGCAGGGCCTCTTTTTCTTTGCCTTGCTTCTTTTCTTCGTTGACGATAAGTCTGATGCGCTCGTTGAGTGCCTCTTCGCTATGGTTGTAGGGTTTGAATTTCATGATTATTTTGTTTGATTATGCTGCAAAAATAGTCAAAAAATGTGGAGTTTTTTCAGGACGTTGTATTTTTGTATGAAAATCATTCATACTTTCTTTTGCAGTAAAATATGAAAAATCATACAAATTAAAAAGTGATCAACCAACAATAAAACTATACTTTTGCCGTTGAAAAATTCAAATTTTCATTATTAACCAAACTAAAAAAACGATGTCCCGATGGTATATAACAGTGGCCAATTTTAGCAATGAAAAAGTATTTGTTTGTTCTTTCTGCCTTAGTTTTATTTGTATTCAGTAGCTGCCAAAAGTTTGCGGGCAACCCAATCACTAATGATTTCAGCATCGAAGGCTCTTACACTGAACTTGAAGTGCATAATGCGTTTGATGTCACCGTCAGTGATGCCGTTGACGTTGTCACCGTCACGGTGGGCGAAAACGTCATGCCGAAGGTCGTGGTTGAAGTCGTTGACAACACGCTGAAAATCTATCTCAAGCCTATGGCCAACGTTTATGGCGGTGATATGAAAGCCATTATCCCTTACAATGCCAATTTGACAAGCGTCGATTTGTCGGGTGCTTCGGAATTTCGTTCGGAATATGGTCTTAATGGAGAACAGATTGAAGTGAGCCTGTCAGGTGCATCGGATTTCTATTGTAACATTGATGCCGACGAAGTGGACCTTGACATTTCGGGTGCATCCAATTTCTATGGCGACATTCTGGCTGACGAAGCTGATTTTGATTTGTCGGGCAGTTCTGACATCGAGGGCAATGTGACCGTCACAGAGTTAGACCTCGACCTCGAAGGCGCTTCGGATGCCAAACTCTTGGGTCAAGTGGCCAAGTTGAAGTTCAATCTGACAGGGGCCAGCAACATCATCAGGCAGGTGGTTGAAGGCAGATATGGCCTCATTTGCGAGCAATGCGAAGGCGAAATGTCAGGGGCCAGCACTGCCTACATTCATTGCGACGGTGCCATCCGCGTCAACCTTTCGGGTGCCAGTGATTTGCACTTTACGGGTGATGGCAACCCTGCCGATAGCAGTACTTCCGGAGGCTCAAACATTATTCACGAGTCGAATCCGTAAGTCATAGATTTTCCAACGGCATCCGCATACGCCATTTCCACTGGTTTTTGGTGTTGGCTGGAACATTAATCTGGTCGTCCATCGGGTTGGGCGACCAATTTTTTTCGTCCCTGTCCAACAAGTCTTGCAGCGGATAGATGTTCCACTTTGAAGGGCTGTCCAAGTGCTTGTTCATCAATTTTCTGAGCGTCTTGGCCGTGACTTTTCGGTCGTCCAAGTCGAGACAGTCAAGGAATTGGCGGGTGCGGACGTGGTCTTCGGCCAGCCAGCCGCGGAGGGTGGGCATGTCGTGGGTGCCGGTGGTATAGACGCAGTTCTTGGGCAGGTCTTCGGTCTGCACGAATTGGTGGCCGAACACCTTGGGCATGCGCTGCACCTCAAGGCTCATGATGCCCAATTGTTGCATTACCTCGGGGACGCAAGCGGGAATCATGCCAAGGTCTTCGCCGCAGGCAATCATTTGGGTTGCATTGATGAGAGCAGGCAACTTTTCCAAAGCTTTCTGCTTCCAAAAATCGTTGTGGCGATGGTAGTAAAAGTCCTCATAAATGCGGTCAAGGGCCTGCTTTTGGTCGTCGGGAAGGGTTTGGTAGGCCTTGGTCTTTTGTAGTTCGATGCGGGGATGGTATTTGTCTTTTTCGTTTGGATCAGGGATGAAAAGCGTGTCCACACTTTTCTTTACATGTTTGCTTTTGACGAAAGGGAAGCCTCGTTTTTCAATTTCTTCCACGCTTAAAGGCAGGGCTGGACTGAAATGCCCCAACAAGCCCGACTTGGCTGTTTTTGGAATCTCCCAGATGCGGAAGAAGCCCAAGATATGGTCAATTCTGTAGGCATCGAAATAGCGCGCCATGACTTGCAGACGGCGTTGCCACCAAGCGTAATTATCTTTGGACATTGCCTCCCAGTTGTATGACGGGAAGCCCCAGTTTTGTCCCTCGGCGGCGAAGTCATCGGGCGGTGCACCAACTTGCACATCAAGGTTAAACAATTCGGGATGGCTTTTCACATCCACACCCGAAGGATTCACCCCGATTGGGATATCGCCCTTCAACAACAAACCCTTGTCGTGCAAGGCTTTGACAGCTTCGCGCAGTTGCTTGTCGCAGTGGTATTGTAGGAAAAAATGGATTTCCGTGCCGTTACCGTCACGTTCAGCGCAATATTGAGCATAGTCAGGCAACCAATCTTCGTTTTCTTTGACAAATTGCTGGAAATCGGCATTGTTTTTTAGCATTTCCCATTGCTGCTCAAAAGCGATATGAAAGTATTTCCATTTGGCTTTCAGCACTTTGGGATAGTCGACGAAGGCGGTTTTGTTGAGTTGTTTTTGCTGCTTCAGAAAATCCTTATCTTCCTCAATGCCTAATTGTTTGAGGTCAAGATAAATCGGATTCAGCGCGAAGGCTGAAATGGCATTATAAGGGTAGGAGTCGCGCCAGTCGTAATACGCTGTTGTGTCGTTGATGGGCAGGATTTGGATGATTTTCAAATCTTTGGCTATGCACCAGTCGCCTAATTTCGGCAAATCCGCAAACTCGCCAATGCCGAAATCATCCTCTGTGCGCAGACTGAACAGCGGCACAGCCACGCCTTTCATCGTTTGCCGTTCCGTGAGGCCAAACCAATCCCAAACGCGGTCTTTGCCCTTGAGCAGAATGCGGTTCGGACCCTCTTCCCAACGGATTTGGCCGTTTTCGCGGATGAAATATTTGTATTCCACCGTTTGTAGAGACGTTGCGTGCAACGTTTTACCAACATTGTTTGTTTGACGATTAGACGTTGCACGCAACGTCTCTACATGGGCTGACCAAATCCCGAGTCCCACATATTGCATTGGCACAGCCTTGTCCGTGTTCCAAAGGCCTAATTCGTTGGTGTTTCCCGTGAGGAACAATTCCTCGCCCCAGCGACTGTCGTATCGTAATCTGAATAGTGTTTTCATGCCGCAAAGGTAGGGAATTGTCGTCAAAATATTGAACGTTAGTTTGGATTTGCTAATTTTGCACCGAAAAATCCTTTCGCCATGACCGCTTTCGATTTCTTCAATATCATCCGCTCCATCCCGAAGACCCTGCGCTTCAATTTTCATTATTTTCCGTTCAAGACGGCTCTGAAGTTGCCCGTTGTTGTGTCACACCGAACGTTTTTGCGCGAGTTGCACGGCAAAGTGGAAATTCCTGAAAAAATAGAAACGGCGATGGTAAAAATCGGCTTCGGCGATGTGGGGCATTACGATCGCAAGCGTTCGCGAAACATCTGGCAGGTGAGAGGCACGGTCGGTTTTGGCGGCAAGGCGAGCATTGGGCACGGCTCCAAACTTTCGGTGCGTGGTAATTTGAAACTCGGTGCAGGTTTCAATATGACGGCAGAAAGCACCATTGTCTGCGCCAAAGAAATCACTTTCGGCGATGATTGTTTGCTGAGTTGGGACATCCTTGTGATGGATACCGATGAGCATCCTTTATATAATAAGGAGAATGAGCGCATCAATCCCGATAAGCCCATCGTCGTGGGCAACCATGTCTGGATTGGCTGCAAGTGCGTGTTGTTGAAAGGCGCTAATGTGCCTGACAATACCGTGTTGGCGGCAGGTACGCTGCTGAAATCATCCTTCGTGGGTGAAAATCAAATTATTGGCGGTAATCCGCCGACTATCCTCAAGGGAGATGTTCGCTGGGAACATTGAGTTTTACGCGATTAATATTTCACGCAGAATTCGCAGAATTATGGGAATTTATTGCCGCTTCGCACAAATAACGCAAAGTGACGCTATGTTTGCAACTAGTAGGTTTCTGCGTTTTCTGCGAATTCTGCGTGAAAAAGGCTTCTAACGTGAAATTCACAATGATTCAATCACCGTGCAGAGTTTCTCGAAAATTTCCGGGATTTCACCCACGCCATTCACAGTATGCAGGTTGCCCTTGGCTTGGTAGAAATCGAGCACGGGGTGGGTCTTGGCCTCGTATTCCACAAAGCGTCTCTTGATGGATTCGAGGTTATCGTCGGCGCGACCACTGACTTTTCCACGTTCCAACATGCGCTCGATAAGCAGATTTTCAGGTACTTCTAGGCTCAAAACACCTGTCAGTGTCATGTTGAACTTTTCCATCATTTCATCGAGGATTTCGGCTTGGGGCACTGTGCGCGGATAGCCGTCGAAGAGGAAACCCGCCGAGTCCATGTTTTCAGAGAGTTTCTTCTCGATGATTTTGGCCACGATTTCGTCGGAGACGAGGTTGCCTTGGTTGATGATTTCCTTCACTTGCAAGCCAAGTTCGCTTTCGGCAGCGATTTCCTCGCGCAGGATTTCGCCAGTGGAGATGTAGGTCAGGTGATATTTCTCACGTAGGAACTGTGATTGTGTTCCCTTGCCAGCCCCGGGAGGGCCAAATAGGATGATGTTTAGCATGATATTGTTGTTTTAATTATGAATGCTGAATTATGAATGCTGAGTGGGAGCGAAGCCCAGCGTCGCATTGCGACATTTAGCATTCATCATTCCACATTCAGCATTTTTATTCGATGATTTTATAAATATCTGGTAAATTTCTTCCTTGCTGGTCATAATCCAGCCCATAGCCCACGATGAATTCGTTCCCGATGTCCATGCCTTTGTAGTTGACGGGATAGTCGTATTGAAAAGACTTGGGCTTGAAAAACAGCGTGGCGATGCGTACATCGGAAGCCTTTAGATCCTTGATTTTCTGCAAGGTGTAGCGTATGGTGTGACCCGTATCGACGATGTCCTCCACCACGACCACATTTCGGCCTTCCAACGAATGGTCGAGGCCGATGAGTTCACGCACGACGCTGGTGGTTTCGGTTCCGGCGTAGGATGACAGCTTCACGAAGCTGATTTCGCAGGGGATGGTCAGACGCTTGAACAGTTCGGAGGCGAACATGAATGCGCCGTTGAGCACCACAAGAAACAGTGGGTTCTTGCCGTCAAGGTCGCGGTTGATTTGTTCGGCCACTTTTTGGATGTTGGTTTCAATTTTTTCTTGGGGGATATACAGCCCAAATTCCTTGTCTAATACTTTTACTGTTTTCATTTTCAAAGGATTGAGGTTTGTTTACCTTAGTTGGTAAGGCGTGACAAAGATACAAAATGCTTCTATTGGGGCAATCATACCCTAAAAAAAACTATTTTTGCCTTCAAAACCATGGCGTCATAAGCCATAGCATAGTCAACTGAACAACTGAATAACTGATAACTATTAACTGGAAAAAATGACCCCAATCGTAAGCATCATCATGGGAAGCACCTCCGACCTTCCCGTTCTCGAAAAAGCCGCACAGTTTTTCGACGAAATGGAAATCCCCTTTGAAATGAACGCGTTAAGTGCGCATCGTACACCGCAAGAAGTGGAACAATTTGCCCGCGAAGCCAAAGGACGCGGCATCAAGGTCATCATCGCCGCTGCGGGTATGGCGGCTGCCTTGCCGGGCGTGATTGCTGCCAATACGACTTTGCCCGTCATCGGTGTGCCGGTGAAGGGTATGCTTGACGGCCTCGATGCCATGCTGTCCATCATCCAAATGCCTCCTGGGATTCCTGTGGCCACGGTAGGGGTGAATGGCGCCCTCAATGCCGCCATCCTTGCCGCCGAAATGCTCGCCCTCGGCGATGAACAAATAGCCGTTAAGGTGTTGAATTACAAGGAAAACCTGAAAAACAAAATCACAAAGGCTAACGCGGAACTGAAAGAGGTGAAATATCGGTTCAAGACCAATTGATTTGTCCATGTAGAGACGTAGCGCGCTACGTCTCTACCAATTTCATTATTCTTTTACTACCTTTACAAACCGCATTTCTCCATTGTTGAAGGTGATGCACATTGTGTAGATTCCAGCTTGTAGTGCGGTCATATCAATGGATTTCACATCGTTGTACGGTATGCCGACCAACCTGCCAGTCAAGTCGTAGAGATTCACGCTTGTGGGCTTGGCATTTTCGGTGTAGCTGATACCCAAGATGTCTTTCACGGGGTTGGGGTAGAGGGTGAATTGGCATTCGGGCATTGCCGATTCTGGGGTGCTGTTGTAGCTGTCGTGGACGATGAAGAGGTGGAAGGTGTCTCCTGAGTTGATAGATGTGGTATAGGCTATGGCTACATCGCCGTTTTGAAGTGCTTTCATACATTGGCCATAGGCGAAGTCACGTTGTCCCCCTGGCATGGTAATGTTCCATAAAAGATTCAAATCGCCGTCCAAACGTGCTAGGCTTATGGCATAGCTGTTGCCTGTTGGATGAGTTCGGTAGGCGTGATAGACCGTGTTGTCGTCGGCCACTACGGTTTTGATGGGGTTGCCTCCTATTGTGGTAGGCTCAACACTCGTGATGGTTACAGGGGAGTGACCCATGTCGTATTTGACCAAAGAGGATTTGTATTTGCCATCGGGATAGCGAATTTGTCCGGCAAAAAGATAGGACTGGTCTTCTTTGTGGAAAGGCGCGATGTGTTCGCCCATGGCATAATCGAAATAACTATCTTCTGACAGGTAATCATACACGAGGGTGTTGGTTCGGTTAAGATTCTCGTCAAAAACATAGGCGATGAGAGGCCAAGGGTGGCTGCTGCTAGTTCCGATGTAACCACCCACCTTGCAGAATTGGAACGGCTCTTCCGAGAAAAGGCCGAAACCGCCGTTGGTGTAATTCAAAGCACTGTCGGCGGGATGTCCAGTGCTATAATGCGGCGGGAGAACGGTCGTGGTTTCGCTTTCGGCTTTTATGGTACCATCAAGGCTGACGCGCAAAAGGTGGAAAACTTCATCGTTCACCCAATAGGAAAGGATGAAGTCGTTTTCTGGCGAAAGGAACAATTCGTCAATCGTAAAGGCGTTTGAGGCGATTCCGCTGATGATGGGAACGCTGACCGTTTCGGACACATTGAGGTCAGCGTCAAAAAAGGTCATCTGAAAGATGTCGGAGTTGCTTGTTTCGTCCCAGAAGAAATTCGGAATGACAAAGCTATCAGGGGTTCCGTTGATGCCGTAGAAGCTCCATCCACTGTCGAATCTTACAGAATCCATGAGCTGGCCTTCTGGCGTGGTTTTGCAAATCAGGAATCCAGACTCCGTGTAATCGTTGCTACAGAAAGAGATACCTGTTAGAAGTGAGCCGTCGGAACACTCCATGATGTCGGTGTTGTAAAACAATTTCCCGTTTTGAAGCGTAAACTCGCTGACGATTTCCTGTCCATAGCTTGTTATGTATGCGGCCATCAGTAGGCCGGTGAGTAGAGTGTAAAGTCTTGTCTTCATAGTATTAGTTGTTTGATGTGTGATTGTATTGGTTGTTTCATGTTTTTAATCCTATTGGCAGATGCTGCTAGAAGTAGTTTCGATTTTGATATTTCCGCTTTAAACAAGAAAGCTTCCACTTCATGCGCCAAATATACAAACTGATGGAATTTTGTCAAGCAGAATTTTTTAACCATTTTTCATTATTTTGAATAAGTGAATAAAAATCAATGTAATAGAATTTCGACAAATCTTATCGAAATTCCATTCATATACAAAAGGATTGGTTTAGAATAGAAAATCCTGTTCTAAATGGAGTTTTACCATTCTTTAATTTTCAATTCCATAAAAAACGATTTGACTCAACCGTTCCTTATCAAACACCCGATTGGCCACATCGAGAATGTCGCTTGCCGTGACCGCCTCGATTTTGCGGATGATGTCGTCCATGTATTCAATCGGTTCGCCCATGATAAGCGAGCGCGTGACGCTCAACAGTTCGTTCATGCCGCTTTCGTAACTCAGTGCGACCTGTCCGATGAGTTGTTGCTTGGCATGTTGCAGTTGCATGGTGCCTAGTTTTTGCTGGCAAAGTTTGTCCAGTTCCTTGTAAACCAAACTGATGGCTTTCTCCAATGAGTCGGGGTCAACGGCCATATAGACACTGATGAGACCTGTGTCGGAATAGGCGGTGTATTGTGATTCGATGCTGTAGGCGAAACCATACTTTTCGCGGATGTTGAGGCCGAGGCGTGAACTCATGGCGGGACCGCCCAAAATGTTGTTGAGCATCACGATGGGCATTTTCAGCGGACTGCAAAACTCGGGAGCGATGCCACCTATCATGCAATGGCTCAAGTGGTTCTTTCGAGTTTCAACACGGTTTTCAGGTGTGTAACCATTGAAAAACTCGCGTTTTCGCTGGACGATGTGCGCGGGCTGTGAACCGAAATAGTTCATCGCCAGTTTCTCGAATTCCTTGAAGCTGATGTCGCCGATGGAAGCCAGAATCATTTGGTCGGTGCTGTAATTGTGCGCCATGAAATCGAGGATGTCCTGCCGTTTGAAGCCTTTTACCAACTCGGTGGTTCCCAATATGTTGCGAGATAATGGATGCCCCTTGAAAACCATCTCCTCAAACAAGTCGTAAATCTCGTCGGAAGGCGAATCCAGGTAGGAGTTAATTTCGTCGAGGATGACTTCTTTTTCCTTGGCCAGCTCGTTTTCGGGGAAGGTGGAATGGAATGCGATGTCGGCGAAAAGGTCGAGGCTACGTTTGTAGTGCTGCTTCAGGAAAGTTGCCTGAATGCAGGTCTCTTCTTTGGTTGTGAAGGCGTTGAGGTCGCCGCCCACGTTGTCCAAGCAGCTCAAAATATGGTAAGCCTTGCGATTTTGTGTGCCTTTGAAAATGGTGTGTTCCACGAAATGGGCGAGGCCGTTTTCATGTGCCAGCTCATCGCGCGTGCCAGTTTCCACCATCAGCACGAGATGTGCGATTTCACCTTTTTTCTCCCTGTGTATCAGTCTGATGCCGTTGGGAAGTGTGGCTTCGTTGTATTTCGTTTCAAGGTTTGTCGAGGAATTTTCCAACATAGGGTAAAAATTGGGCTGCAAAGATACGACAATTGAGGCGACCTTTTTCTTATTTTTGCAAACTCAATACGAAAACGAACGTTTTTCCGTTTGAAAACAAATAGTATCACTATGCGCAAAATTTTTATCTCTTTGCTGCTTCTTACGGGTCTGGCGCTGCAAGCCCAGCAACCAAAAGACATCATGAAGGAATCCATCCCCGTGGCAATGTTTCAGGCTTACTATGCCTTCCAACTTCCCGCGTTCGACACCAAAACAATGTATGGCGCAAACAGTACCGTTGGGGCGGGCTTTGCTTACAAAACGGAATCAAATTGGTTGTTCACCGCCAGCGGCAATTACATCTTTGGAAACAAGGTCAAAGGCGACCGTACCGAGATTTACGGCGAGGGCATCACCACCATCGACGGTGAGATTACGGGCGGCGAAGGCACTTATGTGTTGCTCAACATCAACCAGCGCGGAATGCATTTCCAAGCTGAGGTGGGCAAGTTGTTTCCCATGGCACCCAATCCCAACAGCGGCATTTTTGTGCAGGGCGGCATCGGTTACCTCTACAACCGTATCCGCACCGATTTTAGTCAGGAAATGTACAACACGCCGTATGTCTTATATGAAGATTACGAATATGGCTACGACCGTATGCGTGGCGGTCCAGCCTTTCACCTTGAAACGGGTTATCTTTACCTTGGTAACAGCCGCGTCGCCAATTTCTCGGTCTCTCTTGAAGTGACTTACGCTCGCACCCGTGACTTACGCAGATACGATTTCCGCGTGTTCGACGATGTTCCCGTGGGTTACACTGACCCGCACAAGCGTTACAATGACTTCTATTATGGTATTCGTTTCACTTGGAACATCCCGACCTATCAACGCCAACCCGAAGAGTTTTACTATAACTGAACATGCTGATACTGTTCACAATAGGAGTTATACTTTATACTCTCGGCGTGAGTATCGCGGCGTTGTTTGGCAATGTCAAGGCTAAGCAGTGGATCAAGGGACGCTGGAAACAAATGAAGGAACTGAAGTTTCTGAAGCGAAAGAAACGTGCCGATGGGCTGTTGGCCATTGGCGACGGCGACTGGGTTTGGTTTCACGCCGCTTCCTTGGGCGAGTTTGAGCAAGGGCGGCCTGTCATCGAGGCCTTGAAAAAGGAGTTTCCGCATTACAAAATCCTGCTTTCCTTCTTTTCACCTTCGGGCTACGAGATACGCAAAGACTATCCGCTCGCTGATGAGGTGCTTTACCTGCCCTCCGATACCTCTTATCATGCCGAGCAGTGGCTTCAACGCCATCATTTCGTGGCAGCATTCTTCATTAAATATGAGTTTTGGTTTAACTACATGAAGGCGCTGAAGCAAAAAGGCATTCCGTTATTCTACATTTCGGTGATTTTCAGCCCTGATTCCTATTTTTTCAAACCTTATGGAAATTGGTTTCGCAAGCAACTGACCGCCGTGACCCATTTTTTTGTGCAGGATGCCACTTCAGAAAAGTTGCTCCGTGAGTATGGTTTCGACAACGTCACCCTATGCGGCGACACTCGTTTCGACCGTGTGGCAGCCATTGCCCAGCAAGCCAAGTCGTTCCCAGAAGTTGAGCGTTTCATCAACGGGCGCAAGTGTATCATCGCGGGCAGTACTTGGCCGCCCGACGAGAAGCTGATTTCCGCATTTGTTCCGAAATTGCCAGATGATTACTGTCTCATTATGGCGCCCCACGATATTTCCGAAAGCCATATTACCCACATCAAGGCAATGTTTCCTCAAGCGGTGTTGTATTCCGAATTGTCATTTGAGAAGCAATCCAATATTTTGGTTGTCAATACAATAGGAACGCTTTCCCAGCTCTACCAATATGCGCGTTTTGTGTATATCGGTGGTGGCTTTGGCGTGAACATCCACAACATCCAAGAGCCTGTGGCCTTCGGCTGTCCCGTGGTGTTTGGGCCTCGCTACACAAGTTTCAAGGAGGCGGTCGATTTGGTGGCTCGACAAGGCGCGTTTTCAGTCAATGATGCTTCCGAATTGGAACGCGTTTTCCTGCGTTTGATGAACGATGAAGCGTTTTTTACACAGGCTTCGGCCACCTGCTGCGACTATCTCCAATCGCAACTCGGAGCGACCGGAAAGGTGGTCGATGGGTTCAAAAAGGCACTTTTTTTATAAAAATTTGCCAAAATTTTTGTTTTTCTAAATTTATTGTCTATCTTTGAGGGCTGATTTCGCGTTGAATTTCAGAAGAATAAAAATTGTGCCTATGCAAGACAAAGCCCAACCCTCACAAGCGCCGCGCCTCGGCATCAGCCACGGCGACATCAATGGCATCGCCTACGAAACTATCCTTAAAGCTTTTTCCGATACGCGGATGCTGGTGGACATGACACCAATCCTCTACGGCCAGTCGAAGGTGCTTTCGTACTACAAGAAGAATTTTGGCCTCGAGGATTTCAATTATTCGCTGACCCGCGATGTGCGTCAGGCATGGGCGCAGAAATTCAACATCTTCAACATCGTGGAACACGAGCTTAAAATCGATCCGGGAGTGCTGACGCCACTCTCGGCGGAGATGTCGGTGCTTTCATTGAAAATGGCCGCTGAAGACCTGAAAAACGGCGCTATTGATGCTTTAGTGATGGCTCCAGCTTGTCGCTCGGTGGAAAGTACGCAATCGGAGTTTTTGGCTTCAACTTTCGGCAAACCAGACATGCTTCGTGTATTGGTCAGCGACTATATGCGCGTAGGTTTGGCCACCGACGATATGCCCCTGCATGATGCCTTGGGCAAAATTGACTCCAACTTGATTGCCACCAAGCTGGCCACGCTTTCCAATGCGTTAAAGACGGACTTTGGCCTCAATGCACCCAAGATTGCCGTGATGGGTCTTGACCCACATGCCGGCGACGCGGACACTATGAAGGCTGACGGTATAGTGGAGAAGGGCATCGCCGAAGCGAAAAATGCGGGTGTGCTTGCTTTCGGGCCTTTCTCGGCTAGCAGAATGTTTGTTTCAGGCCTTTGGAACAAATACGATGCTGTGCTGGCACTCACTTACGACCAAGGCGTGTTGCCTTTCAAGATGATTTCGGTGAATGGTTTCGCCTATTATTGGGCGGGTTTGCCGGCAGTTTGCACGGCTCCGCTACATGGTCCAGCGTTTGACATCGCCAACACCAACGCCGCCTCGCCTGATGCGCTCCGCAAAGCGATTTTCTTAGCACTCGACATTCTGAAAAATCGACAACCCTGATTGCCGCTTTGCGTCATTGCGAACGAAGTGAAGCAATCTAGAGTATAAAGCTCCCAGTCTGGATTGCTTCGTCGTGCCTCCTCGCAATGACGCAATGCGTGTGAGCGGACGCAGTACGAAAAAAGCGAAGCCATTTACGGACTGCCGCTTTGCGTCATTGCGAACGAAGTGAAGCAATCTAGAGTATAAAGCTCCCAGTCTGGATTGCTTCGTCGTGCCTCCTCGTAATGAAGCGAAGCGCGTGAACGGACACGCTGCGGAAAAAGTGAAGCAATCCAGACAAGTAATCCATTCAACAAAAAGTCATATTTTTGCTCTCAAAACTCATATAAGCAATGGAAAAGGTTGGATATGTGTATATTTTGTTCAGTAGGCGTAATGGTACATTATATACAGGTGTAACCTCAGACTTAAAACGTCGAGTATTTGAGCATAAGTCGAGAATGCATGAAAGCAGCTTCACTGCCAAGTATGGTGTAGATAAACTTGGCTATTATGAAATGCATAATTCGATCAAAGAGGCTATTGAGAGAGAAAAGCAAATTAAGGCGGGGTCGCGAGCAAAGAAACTAGCTTTAATTGAAGGGATGAATCCTGATTGGGAAGATTTGTTCGATACACTTCTTTAATCCTTCTTGAATGTCATTGCGAGCGAAGCGAAGCAATCTACGGACAGCCGCTTCGCGTCATTGCGAAGGAAGTGAAGCAATCCAGAGCAAAAAGTTCTCGGTCTGGATTGCTTCGTCGTGCCTCCTCGCAATGACGCAATGCGTGTGAGCGGACGCAGTACGAAAAAAGCGAAGTCATTTACGGACTGCCGCTTTGCGGCATTGCGAACGAAGTGAAGCAATCTAGAGTAAAAAGCTCCCAGTCTGGATTGCTTCGTCGTGCCTCCTCGCAATGACGAACGGACACAATACAAAAAAAAGGAGACCCGAAGGCCTCCTTTTTCGTTTTGCATTCTTGTGAGAATTACTTCACAATGAACTTCTGAGTGTCGTTGCCAGCGCTGATGAAGTAGATGCCGCTGTTGAGGTTGCTGATGTCGATGGTGTTGGCACCGGCATGGCCTTCCACGGTCATCACGGCTTGACCCATGATGTTGTAAACCGTCATCTCGGCGTTCTTGTTCAGCGTGACGCTGATTTGGTTAACGGCGGGGTTAGGATACACACTGATTTGGGTGTTGTGTTCAATTTCAGAAATACCGACACCTTCAAAGAGTTCATTCAAGTCGAAGGTATAACCCGAATAGAAGTTGTCTTCACCAAGGTCATCGTCGTCTTGGACGAAGGTACCAGTCTTACCATCGGTTTGAGTGGCCACGATAAGGGTATTGCCCATCACAACAGCTTGGTTATAGACATGTTCGGTGAGTGACAACATGAAGTCGTTGGTGAGGTGAACAGGAGTGGACCAGGTTCTGCCACGGTCGCCAGAATAGGCGGCGAAGAGCTTGAAGAAGTAGTTGCCCGCTTCGTCCGTATTGTGTTCGTCCATCATGGACCAAACGGCTACCATGTCCCAACCATCGGTGCCAGGCACTGTGCAGAGAACAGGCATGACAGAGATACCACCATTGTAACTGCCGTGGAGTGTGAAGTCTTCAATAAGGAATTCTTCGGCGTCATCCCAGCTTTGCCAATTACCATTATCATCGAGAGGAGCCAAATAACCGAAATAGGCAGGGTTGTCCCAAGTTTGATCACTCCAGCGAGGCCATGCAGCATAAATATCCTCGAACATGTAAGCTGAGTCTAAAATGAAGGGCTGGCCAGTGGTAGGAGGCATCGGGTTGGTCGGATCGTAGCCATAACCATAACCTTCACCAACGTACGGCAAAGTCTCACTCCAGAAAGCGACACCACCAAGGGCAGGATAGTAGCTGCCCGAGCCAGGTTCGCCAGTGCTACCGTTGAATTCGTAGGCGATCATGAGTTCACCGCCAAGACCCCATTGAGCAGAGACCCAACGAGGATACATGAACCAATCGTCGAAGGTGGTGTGAACACCGGGGTGGTGATAATAGACTTTTCTTTCCCAAGTTTCGCCATCGTCGTAGCTGTAGAGCACCATACCATCGCTCCAGGCGTTGTTGATCACGAGGGCGAGGCAGTTGTCTTCGGTGGTCTCCATCCAGTAGTAGCAGTTGGAGTTCCAGTCACCGCCGTATTCGTCGGTGAGGTAGGGAAGGGTAACGTTTACCTTGTCATAAGTCTGACCACGGTCCTTGGAACGGAAATAATAAATCTTGTTGTCACTATAACCTAAGGCAACAATGTGGATGATGTCACGGTCGGGACCAGATGTCATGACGGCAGGCCATGTGGGGTCGTTGGTGGGGTCGAGTTTGGGAAGGACTTCAGCGCACTCAGGAGTGATGTTGTCCTTGTCGGCAATCATATAGACACCCATTTCAGTGGCAGTGTGGGCAGCAACGACGATGCTGTTTTGGCCATAGCGGGCGATGGAGCCGAAACCGGTCTTTTCGGGCTCGACGCGAGAATCGCAATGGAACCATTCGCCAGTATTGGAGTCGTAGGTGGAGATACCAGTACCACGATCGGAGTAGGCTGCATCGGTAGCAATGGTGTAAGCAAAGTTCACTTTGCCATCAG
>Ga0310690_10004069_pt1 | contig 21222 bp, 16 predicted proteins | sample AusTroGonzalo_MG_2_FD_207661 | JGI IMG/M metagenome (GOLD analysis project Ga0310690, IMG submission 207661) | Bovine rumen microbial communities from tropical cattle in Woodstock, Queensland, Australia - Gonzalo_04 (v2) (version 2) | ecosystem: Host-associated > Mammals > Digestive system >... | reverse complement strand
CCGGGCCGCGTTCCTATGAGGAACGGAAGAACGCCGAGCGGCTGCGGCAGGCGGAGCAGTCGCAGGCGGGGCGCGACATCGGCGATCTGCCGGCGGTGGCGAATCCGGCGCGGAAGAAGGAGTGCGAACGGAACTTCCGGCTGTTCTGCGAGAGCTATTTCCCGGAAACCTATTCGCTGGAATGGTCGCCGGACCACCTGAAGGTCATCGAGAGGATTGAGACGGCGGTGCTGTCGGGCGGGCTCTTCGCCCTGGCGATGCCCCGCGGCTCCGGCAAGAGTTCGCTCGCCGAAACCGCCGCGATCTGGTCGATGGTCTACGGTCACCGGGAGTTCGTGACGCTGATCGGAGCGACCGAATCGGCGGCGCTGGAGATGCTCGACAGCATCAAGACCGAATTGGAGGTGAACGAGAACCTCGCGGCGGATTTCCCGGAGGTGTGCTACCCGATCGAGAGACTGGAGGGGATCGCCAACAGGTGCGCGGGGCAGCTCCATCACGGCGAACGCACCCGGATCACGTGGACGTCGAACGAGATCGTGCTGCCGACGATCAGGGGCAGCAAAGCCTCCGGCATCATCGTCCGGGTCGCGGGGATCACTGGGCGGGTCCGCGGGATGAAGTACAAGCGCCCGGACGGCAGAAGCGTGCGTCCGAGCCTCGTGATCATCGACGACCCGCAGACGTCGGAGTCCGCGGGTTCTTTGGAACAGACCCGGAAGCGGGTGCGCGTCCTTGGGGGGGACATCCTCGGACTTGCCGGACCGGGGCAGAAGATCTCCGGGATCATGCCGTGCACGATCATCCGCCCCGGCGACATGGCGGACATCATTCTGAATCGAAACACACATCCCGACTGGAACGGAGAGCGGACCAAGATGGTCTACCGCTTCCCGAAGAACATGAAGCTCTGGGAGGAGTACGCCGACATCCGCGCCGAGGCGCTGCGGACCGAGGGCAATTTCGACGCCGCCACGGAATTTTACAAGGCGCACCGGGCGGAGATGGACGAGGGCGCGGAGGTGAGCTGGGAGGCGCGGTACAACCACGACGAGGTTTCGGCGCTTCAGCACGCGATGAATCTGAAGCTGCAGGACGAGATCGCCTTTCAGGCGGAGTACCAGAACGACCCGCTGCCGGAGGACACCGACGACGACAGCCTCATGTCCATAGACGAGATCGCCGGGAAGGTGAACGGACTGGCGCACAAGCGCGTGCCGCTCGCCTGCGACAGGCTCACGATGTTCATCGACGTGCAGAAGGCGCTGCTCTTCTATGTGGTGATCGCGTGGTCGGAGGATTTCACCGGGGCGGTGATCGACTACGGTGCGTGGCCGGATCAGCATCGGCGGCAGTTTTCGCTTGCGGACGCGAAGCCCACGATCCAGAGCATGTTTCCCAAGGCGGGCTTCGAAGGGGCGCTTTACGCCGCGCTGGACGCGCTGACCCAAGATTACCTCGGGCGGGAGTGGGAGCGCGAGGACGGCGCGATGCTGAAGATCGAGAAGGCGCTCATCGACGCCAACTGGGGGCAGTCGACCGACGTGATCTATCAGTTCTGCCGCCAGAGCGTCCACGCCGGGGTGCTGCTGCCATCCCACGGACGGTACGTCGGCGCGAGTTCCAAGCCGATGACCGAATACCGCAAGCAGCCCGGCGACCGGCTGGGGCTCAACTGGATGATGCCGAGCGTCGCGGGCAAGCGGGCGATCCGGCACATAGCGTACGATTCAAATTTTTGGAAGACCTTCGTACACATGAGACTTGCAGTCCCATTGGGAGACCGCGGCTCCCTCTCGCTCTACGGCCGCATCCCCGGCATCCATCAACTCTTCGCGGAGCACCTCACCGCGGAGTACCGCGTGAAGACGCAGGGGAGGGGGCGGTGGGTCGATGAATGGAAGATCAAGCCGGAACGCCGCGACAACCACTGGCTCGACTGCGCGGCGGGGTGCGCGGTCTGCGCGTCGATGCTCGGCGCGACCCTGCCGGAACTCGGCGCGGTCCGCCCCGCCCCCAAGGCAAAGATCAAGCTCTCCGACCGAAAGAGGGGGACTCCGGCGCAAGAGTCGGCTTCGCGGTCCGGCCGAATGAAACTCTCCGAACTCAGAAAGGCGAAAAATGGCTGACAACAATGAAACTCCGGAGAATATTGTCCGGATTGTTGATCTCATCTCCGCAATTATCCTTAGAATCAAGGAGAAAAGACTTGATAAACCCCATGCCCCATGCTTATATATAGCGAAGCAGAAAGGAGTTGCGACATGACTGACCGTGAACGGATGAAAACACGAATCACCCAAATCGAAAACATGAAATATCCCCAGCTCTGTGCTATGTTTGCCGAGCTTTTCAACGGCGCGGTTTGTCCCACCAACACGAGGACGCTCAAGAACCGCCTCATCTACAAGGTTCAGGAAATGCACCTCGGGGGGATTCCACAAAGTGATATGCTTCTGCTTCTTGAGATATCCGGCCAAAATGGAGCCAGACTTGGGAACGGTTCTCAAACGGCGGCTCCGGCGACCTCGATGATCCACTATATCCGGGAGTGGAAGGGGAAAAAGTATGATGTCACTCGGATTTCGGAAAAGTGTTTCGAACTGGACGGGGTGCAGTATAAATCACTGTCGGCGGTTGCCCGTGCGATTACGGGAACCCGCTGGAACGGGAAACTGTTTTTTGGAGTCAAGAAGTGAAGAAAGCGGAAACAAGAATCGTGCGATGCGCCGTTTATACCCGGAAGAGTCTTGAAGACTCCCAGGAGATGGCGTTTAACAGCATTGACGCTCAACGGGATGCTGCGGAAAGTTACATCGCCAGCCAGAGGGGGAATGGGTGGATTTGTCTGCCGGAACATTATGATGATTACGGTTTCTCCGGAGGCAATCTGGACCGTCCTGCTCTCCAGCGCCTGAAAGAAGACATCATGGCGGGCAAAATCGATATGATCGTCACCTATCGCCTTGACCGGTTGTCGAGGTCGTTGCTGGACTTCGGTGAGCTTCAGAAGTTCTTCGAAAAATACCAGGTGTCGTTCTGCTCCGTCACTCAGCAGATCGACACCAGCACCTCGGCGGGCAAAATGATGCTGAACATCCTGATGTCATTCAGTGAATATGAGCGGCTGGTCATTGCCGAGAGGACTCGGGACAAGATGGCGGCGAGCAAAAAACGGGGGATGTGGATGGGGGGATACGTTCCCTACGGTTTCTATGTCAAGGACAAGAAGCTCTATGCCCATCCCGAAGAGGCCCCCGTGATCAAACGCATTTTCAAGCGCTTCGTGGAAATTCAGTCGCCCAAGCAGATCGCATATGAACTGAACCGGGACGGTATCGTTCCGCGCACGGGGAATCCGTGGACTTCGGTATACATCTCCCGGATCCTCTCCAACTATACCTACGTGGGAGATGTGCTGTTCAAGGGGAACGTCACCAAAGGAGAGCATGACGGCATCGTCAGCAGAAACGTGTGGGAACGGGTCCGGGAAATCACCTCTTCCCGGATTCCTTACGACCGGTCACGGGGCGTTGCGGGACTGACGGTCCCACTGAAGGGAATCCTGCGGTGCGGTCACTGCAAATGCGCCATGAAACCGGCATTCACGAACAAGGGGAAGAAGCGTTACTGCTACTATTACTGTGATCAGGACACCAAGCGGGACAAAAAAAACTGTCCGGTGGGGAAGATCGGCGCAGCGACCATCGAGGACACTGTTCGGGAACAAACCCGGAAGATATTCCAGTCCCCATACTTCCTGGAAAAGATTTCCGTCAGAACCGGATTGACGATTCCCGAAGTCAGGAGTTGCTTCAACGAGGATTTCTGGGGCGAAACCAGTCCGGCGGAACTGAACAGAATCTATTCGGAACTCTTTGACAAAATCATCCTGAAAGAGGACCAGATCGTTTTTGAAATCAAAACAGCCGGGATTCAGGCGCTCACAGAGGAGGTGGTCGATGAACATCAGTGAAGTCATGCCCAACGGCAATGTCCGGGTTACCGTCCCGATACTTCTTCGCAGATCGGTACACGGACGGGTGATAACGGAGGGGGAGAACGTCAGGGCGATACAGAGCCGGAACCCGTTGCTCGTGGCGATCGGCTGCGGCATTCTGTGGCAGCAGTGGCTCGACGAGGGGCTGTTCGACGGCGTGTCCGAACTGGCGAAGCACCTCGGCAAGGAGAGGGCAGTTGTGTCGCACACGCTCCAGCTGGCACTGCTTTCGCCGGAAATCATCCATCTGGCGCTCATCGGGGCCCTGCCGGATCACATAACTCTGAAATCATTGAAGACTGGACTACCGGCGGATTGGGAGGAACAGAAAAAATTCTTGCGAATCGAGTAACATCGACCTCAGACGACTTTCCCGTCTCGCTTGTATCTAAAGATATCGGCTACTCAAGGATGAGCCGGTGGTTTTGCCCCAAGGGCCGGACAACCAAAAAAACCGCCGATCCCGAAGGACCGGCAGGGTCATATTGATCGTGAGCTTATCTCACCGGGGTAATATATATGTCAACTTATTTGAAAAGCGGTATTGCTCACAAGGCGAATTTCGCTGAAAAGCAAACTTCCGCTATTCCGGACAACCGCGATCATCGCTTTTTACGGTAGTCGCGCGGAGTCATTCCGATGGCAGCACGAAACACGCGGTTGAACTGGACGGGACCTCCAAAGCCGCAGAGCCGGGCGATCTCCGATATCGGCAGTTTCGTTTCGGTAAGCATCTCGCACGCCTTCGATATCCGGAAACTCCTGACATAGTTCATGAAACTCATCCCGAGATTCCAACGGCAGAAGTGAAGGAAATGCCCCTCGCTCATCGAAAACCGCTGCGCTACGCTCCCTACCGTGATCTGATGCATATAGTTTTCTTCGACATACTTGCGGATCAGTTCGATCCGATCCGGCGCATTGACCTTTTCCATGAAGATCAGCCGGTCGTGGGTGCGGGTGACCAACCGTCCGATCAGCGTCAGATAATCAGCGACCCCGACCATTTGTTCGCGTTCAAGCCGCGGAGAACTGCGATAAAGCGCAATGATCCGTACCGGGTCCAGCCCGCAGCGTTGCGCGACTTCGCGAAGTTCTTCGTCGTTAAACTCCCTCTCGCCCTTCACCAGAAACTGTCCGGAATTCATGCAGCCGATGAAGTCACCGTAATTGTCGTAAAGCGGCAGGGTAAGTTCCATTAGACCCGCATGGCAGCAATAGAAATGACACTCCCGTTTTTCAACTGCAAGCGCAACATGATCCGCCGCGCATTTCTGACAGGCTTCGAGTCCGACCGCCGTGTTCCGAATCAGGACACAGTAGGGGTTGAAATGTTTCAGCGAGGCGAGGCGCAGCGACTCGCCCTCCACATTGCGGAAGTCGAGTACCACTCCCAACAGCCGCAGCAGCACGTCGCGGTATTCCCACAGCAGTTTTTCCTCTCCCAGACGGGCAAAAACTCGTTGATTCAGTGCGGCGAAATTCATGATGCCTGCCTCCTAAATGCAATTTTGTAAGAATAGGTTTAATATATCGCAGGATCCGTGTGGATTCAAGAGCAAAGACGTATTATATTATATCGTTTTCGATAACCGGAGGGTTCGGCTGGGTACTTTCCTCTTCAACGAAGGAGAACGACAACGATGAAACAACAACCTTGTCGCATGTGGATGGCGGCACTTCTGCTCGGCGGAAGCGTATTCTGCGCTTCGCGGGTCACCGCCGTTGGTCCTTCGACGGGGGACAACGCGTCCCGTACTGTCCCCACCTACGAACTGCAGATCAAGGTCGAATGCGCTTCGCCAGAGGCGGCGGAGCAGGCGGAACTCCAGTTCCTGCCGCTACCGCCAGGAAAGACCGTCGCCTTCTCCTGCCGCTGGGACGACACCAATCCGCGGCACCTCAGAATGAAGCAGTTGATGCAGAAATACGGTTACAAGGGGACCTTTTACCTCACTACCCCCACCCCCGCCTACATCCGGGACGTGCTCCCGAAACTCTGCGAGGACGGCTGCACCGTCGGCAATCACACCCTCACCCACTTCTATCCGGCGATGATGACCCCAAACGGCGTTTTCTTCGAGATGATCGGAGCAAGGATCCTGCATGAATCCCTGACCGACCAGACCGAGACCGCTTTCGTCTTTCCCTACGGCAACGCCCGATCCGCCCTCTATCCCGACATTGAGAACGCCATCGCCAGCTGCCTGCGCCGGACGGGAGTCCTCGGCGGTCCCGACGGCGCCACGACCTACCTCAACAAACTTCCCGGCAACGAATTCTTCAGCAACGAAGGCTGCATGATCCGACCGGGCGACCGCAACACCAAAGCGGAAAAGTTCGACTCCGATGTCAAACGCTCGCTGCCGAAAGCTGGAAAGACCGCGCATATGACTCTGGGCGTGCATGTCTGGCATTCCGACGCCGATTTCGTCGAACTCGAAAAAGGGCTGAAAAAATATGCCGGTCGCCCCGACTGGTGGTACTGCAACGAGAACGAATTTCTCTCCTACGCCTACATGTTCCGCCACGCCCGGGTGATCGGGAAGAAACGCGACGGGAAGACACTCGTCTTCACGCTGGAGATGCCCTGCCCCGAATATCTCGGCAGCACGACTCCGCTCTGGGCGCAATGCGACGGGAAGAACATCGAGATCCGGCATACCCGGAACCTGCCGCAGAAAATCGCCTCGGCATCCCCGACCTGTTCCACACCGGAGTTCCCCGGTCTCACAGCAAAACTCTTCTACCCCGCCCCGGACCGGATCCGCTTCGAGCTGGAGAACACCGGCGCGCCGCTCCGGGATGTGCGAATGATCCTGCGCCTCCCGCCGGACTTCGTCGAAGAGACGCTCTTTTGCCATGCCGGCGACATCTCTGGGAAGTTTTCCAAAGAATGGCAGGTCCGCCCGAATCCGGCATGGGAGAGTTCCGGGAAGATGATGACCGCGCTGCAGATCGATTTCACCCGCGGCGGCAGCGGCGGAAGGCTCTGGGTCTCGTGCCTGCGGGAGAAACCCGCGATCTCCGTCGCCGAACTCTTCGGTTCCTCGCGCAGCTTCTCCGAGCAGGAGCTGAACGAGCTTGCCCGCCCCGACGCCACCCCCGCCGATTTTCTCCCGCTGCCGCACCGGCTCAACGATCGGGAAACGACCTTCCGGATCCCGCGCAAGCTCCGCAACGACACTTCGCTGACGATCCTGATGGATTTTCGGGGCGGCAAAGCGATGACCCTGAAAGGCGATCTGCCGGAAACGCTTCTCTGCAACGGGCGGAAGATCGAGCGGAGCAGCGACAGCTTCCGCTTCGACGCGCCGGCGGGGAAATGCCGGTTGCTGCTCCAATACGGGAAACCGAGATCCACGCAGGATCGGCTTCAGCTGCTCCTGGCGCCGGCGGGCGCGGCGGTCAAGTGAGACCGCGCACCGCACGCTTCACCCACCGAAAGGAGATTCCGCCCATGCCGAACTTCTTCCCGCAACCGAAACAACTCCGCCTCCACGGCCGCGCCCGCCGCTTCGACCCCGAGGCGGGAGTCCGAATCGTCGCCGACGGCGAGGGCGACTTCGCCCGCGCCCGCGAGGTGATCGCCGACGAGATCGCCAAAGCCTTTCCTCATGCCGTGCTCCCGCCCGCCGCCGGGAAAGCGAAGTGGGAACTCCGCCTCGAACTCGGACTTTCACGCCCCGAACCCGAAGCCTACCGCCTCACCGTTTCCGGCACCCGCATCGCCGTCACCGGTTCGACGTGGCGCGGACTGCTCTGCGGCTGGGCGACGCTCCGCCAGCTGCTCGACCCCGAAAGCGGCGAGGTCCCCGCGCTCCGCGACGCCGAAATCGACGACTGGCCCGACATCCGTTACCGCGCCGCCTCGCGCTGGCTCGTCGACCTCGAAGGGACCGGCATGGCGTACGACTGGGGGACCGGCCCCGCCGACACCTTCCGCCGCTACCGCGAGAAGATCGACTTCGCGATGCGGCACAAGATCAATTTCGCCTTCTTCGAGGGCTTCAGCTTCGAACTCGACAAGTACCCCGGCTACGCCGACGACCTGCGCTCCCTCAATCGCTACGCCGCCGACCGCAACGTCGCCCTCGAATACGGGATCCACGGCATCGGCATCGGCGGACGCAACCCGGAGTTCCACGACGTGGTCCACTGCGGCTTCGTCAAGGGGCTGGGCGACCTGAACCGCCGCAGCTACCCCGGCGGCGAACCCTACAAGTGCATGGGCAAGGACGAGAACCACCCGACCCGCTACAACGGCTCCTGCCGTTCCAACGAGGCGCTGAACCGCCTCAAACAGCAGCAGCTCGTCCGTTTCGTGTCGCAGGTGCAACCCCGCGCCCTCTACATCCACCACGAGGACATCGGCTTCACCACCCTCGGTACCGACTGGCTCCGGCGCTGCGAAGAATGCCGCAAGCGCTGGCCCGATGACGAAGCCCTCTCGGAACGCGGCGCCCTCGGCGCGGTGGTCTACGGCATGAACGTGCTCTGCGAAGCCCTCGCCACGGTGAAGGATCCCGCCTCCGGCTACGACGCCGCGCGCGACTGCAAGCTGATCTTCGTGCCGCCGGGCTACGGCGGCGGCGAAATGTCCGACGAGGAGTGGCGCAAGGTGACGGCGATGTACGACATGATCTCCCGGCTGCTCGCGCCCGGCGCCAACATCTGGCTCTGCTGCCGCGAGATGTACGAAGGACCGGGGAACCGCTTCCTCTGCATCGACGAGATGGCGAAAACCATCCGCAAGTACGGCGATCACAAGCTCTTCCTCTTCTCGATCAACGGCGCGGACTCCTTCACCAACGGCGGCATCTTCACCCCCGGCGCCGCCTGCAACGGCTACTTCCGCGCCGCCGAATGCATCTTCAACTTCGCCGGAACGATCTTTCAGGAGACGCAGGAGGCATACAACGCCGAATGCTGCTGGAACCTGCCGCCCCTCCCGGAGAAGTTCGTTTCGACGCCCGGCCCCTTCAAGCGCCCCCTCGTCTTCTACGACACGCCGCCGGAATTCTTCCGCCGCGGCGGCTTCGTGCGCCGTTTCGCCGACGCCTTCTACGGCCGCGCCGCGGGCAAGTGGATGGTGAAGATCCTCGAACTTCGGCACGGAAGCGGACGGTCGTCGCTCTACCCGCTGCTCCTCACCGGCTACATGCTGCGCAAGAATCCCTACGGCGTCTTCGACCGCACCGATTCGCTCGCCGGGATCGACTGCAAAACGATGCACCGCGACTGGCGCATCGTCGCCGACCTCACCCGCCGCGCCCTCGGCTACGCTCAGGCGATGGTGCGCGAGCAACTCCCCGCCGCCCGCCGCGAAGAACTCGAACGGATGGTCGACTCCTTCGGCTTCGGTCTGCGGATCGCCGAACTCCACGCCGGGATCTTCTCGGCGCGCCGGGACCGCGCCGCGCTCCGGCGGCAGCTGGCGGAGTGCCGCCGTTTCGTCAAACACTGCTTCGGGAGCGATTTCCTTGCACGCGGAGACGACCCTGAATCGCGCGGCTCCTACCTCGACAATCTGGAACGGGTGCTCGACAACGACGACAATTTCCCGCCGCCGAAATCGCGCCGGAAAGTGTGAGATCATCGTCTTACATCGTCATATATCCAACTCGAAAAGACAACGATATCCGGGGCGGACTCCGATTGGGAACCCCCCGGGCAAACAGGGAGAAAGATCCATGAAAAAAGTACTGGTTCTCGGAGCGCATCTTGACGACTCGGTGATCGCCATGGGCGGCACCATCGCCAAAATGGTGCAAGCGGGAGTCGAAGTGAATGTGTTCTGCTTCGGCAACGGCGACGAAGCCTACACCGCCCCCGGCGGTCAGGCGGCGGCGGTGGCGCGTTTCAAGCAGGGCGCGGAGGAGGCGCACCGGATCCTCGGCGTCAAGAACCTCGAATGCATGGATGTCGGCGACTTCGAAGTCGACACCTCGGCGCAGTTCTACCGCCAGCTGATCGGCGCGATCCGCAAATATCGGCCCGACGCGGTCTTCGGTCACTACCCGGCGGAGTATTTCCAGCATCACAGCATGGCGCGCATGAGCATCGACGCCTGGAATCAGGCGCGCTGGCAGTGCACCGCCGACTTCGGCACTGAACCGTGGTCCGTCGAACGCTATTACCACTTCGAGATCGCCGACCTGCTGCCGCAGCCGTCGCATCTGGTGGACGTTTCGGAGGTTTTCGAAACTAAGATGCAGGCGATGGCGTGCTACGACGCCGAAGGTGGACACCTCGGCGGCTGGGAAGACGAAATGCGCGCCCGCGCCCGTTTCTACGGTTCGCGGATCGGCGTGATGTATGCGGAGGCCTTCAAGCAGAGTTTCTATCTGCCGGTCAAGGTCACCGACACCGAAACGTTCTTTGCGTAAGGAGTGACGATCATGGAAAAATTCTATTTCGGGATGAGCGTCGACGACGTGGCGCTGAAGGGCTGGTGCAAGCCGGAAAACTTCCGTCATCTGATCGAATTCTTCCGGAGCGAAGCGGTCCCCGCGACCTTTTTCGTGGTGCCGATCGACGAGGAGAGCGACAAACCCTTCTACACGCTGAGCGCGGACTATCTGCCGATCATCCGCGAGGCGGCGCAGGCGGGCTTCGACTTCGAGCAGCACGGACTGCGGCACAACCGCTTCGAACTCGGCGTCCCCCCGGCGATGGTGCTCGATCTGCCGCACGAGGTCGAAAACAAGCGCTGGGCCGCCGCCAACCGCGAGTTCCTCGAAAAGGATCACTGCGTCGAGAACTGCCGCGCCCGGCTGCGGCAGGGGCGGACCCTCCTCGAAGACGCCTTCGGCTTCGGGATTTCCGGCTTCCGCGCTCCGGCGCTGCAGGAAAGTCCGGGGATGTTCGCCGCGATCGCGGCGGAAGGCTATGTCTTCGACAGTTCCAACGTGCTGCAGCCCACCGGTTGGGATTACATTCTGGACAAGATGGATGTCCCCCCGCGCGAGATCACCCGCGCCGTCTGGGAGGCGCTCCGCGCGAAGAGTTCCGGACTCATGCTGCCGCTCACCTGCGACTACACCTGGTATCTCACCCCGGAGAAGTATGACAAGACGATGAAACTCGCCGAACACGACCTCGACGCCTGCCTCGCCGCCGACATCCCCTTCGTGACGGTCTGCCACGTCGACCCGGTTCATGAGGGCGAGGGACTGCGCTTCCTGCACGAACTCTACGAACTCGTCCGAATCAAGACCGCCGCCGCCGGACGCGAACCGGTCTTCGCCAATCTCAAAACGCTCGCAGGAGTTTTCAACCGATGAAGAAGCCTCAAATCACCTCGTTCGACGCGGAGAACGCCGGAGTCTTCGGCGACGTGCTGACCTCCCGGCCGCCGGTCCGCAAAACCAAGGTCGGTCTGCTCGGTCTCGGCTACTTCGAGTACTGGCGGATGTATCCCGCATTGGAGGCGCAGGTCGCCGCCGACCTCGACGGCGCCGCGAAACGGCTCGCCGCGGCGCTCACCGACTGCGAATTGGTCTATCCCGGCATGGTCGACACCCTCGACCGCGCCGAAACCGCGGGCGAAGCATTCCGCGAAGCGCAGGTCGAAGCGATCGTGGTGATCGCCGGGACCTACCTGCCGGACTTCATCACCATGCACGCGATCAACAAATGCACCCGCCGCCCCGGCGTGATCCTCTTCGACACCCAGAACGGCGCGGACGTCAACCCCCGCGACAACTACGTCGCCACGATGCGCAATTCGGCGCTGATCGCCATCACCCAACTCTCCGGGAGTTTCCACAAGATGAAACTCGACTACGAGGTGGTGGTCGGCGAAATTTCCGATCCCGCCGCCTACTCGGAAATTGCCCGCGAGATCGCCGCCCGCGCCGCGGTGAAACGCCTCGCGCGCTCCACCTTCGGCATCGTCGGTCATGTCTTCCGCGGGATGTACGACCTCGAATTCGACCGTGCCAAGGTCAAGGGTTTCCTCGGACCCGAGGTGATGACGATCCAGGCGGAACACCTGATCGACCTCTGGAAACAGGTCTCCGACGACGAAACCGAAGCCGAGACGCGGAAACTGCTCGACCGCTTCAAGACCCGCAACGTGACGCACGAGGACGCCGCGAAATCGGTCAAGCTCGGGCTGGCGATGCGCGCACTCTACCGCAAGTTCAACCTCGACGGACTGTGCTTCCTCGGGCAGCATTACCTCGAAAAGATGACCGGCGCCCCCGCCCGGATGGGCGCGAGCCTGCTGATGGAGTACGACGGATTCCCGGTCGCCTGCGAGGGCGACGTCGGCGGGCTGGTGATGATGGATCTGATGCGCGCTTACACCGGCAACATGCCGCTGCAGGCGGAGTGGGGGCAGTTCGACCGGGCGAACAACGCGCTCTTCCTGCTCGGTCACGGCATCGGCACGCCCTCGCTGGCGGAGTCGGACGCGGCGATCACGCTCACCGGTTCGCCGGAGGAGTGGGGTTTCTCGGGCGGCGGTCTCAACTACGAACTCATCATGAAGCCGGGTCCCGTCACCTTCGGCCATGTGCTGAACTGCGGCGACTCCTACCGGATGGTGATTTCGCGCGGGGAGTCCTTCGCCTTCCCGACGCTCCCCTGCAACGAACTTCACGCGATGATCCGCCTCGAAAAGCCGGTCGAAAGTTTCCTGAAAGAACTGATCCGCACCGGGGTCGCGCACCACGCGATCGCGGTGCACGGCGACTGCGCCGCGGCGTTGCGCCGGACCGGCGAACTGATGCGGCTCGAAGTGATCGAATTATGACAACATTGACGGAAAAACTGCGGATTTTCGACCGGATCGCCCGCGGAGACCATGTCCATGTGGCCGCGCTGGGCAGTTCGAGTACCGAGCATTTTATGGTCGGGGCGCATTGGTTCGATTATGTGAACATGGGGTTCATGCACAAATATCGCCGCTGGATTGACGACCGCTCATCGGTGGATAATCCGCAACTTTGCCTCAATGCCGGAACGAGCAACAACACGACGAGGGAGCTTCTGGCGCGTTTCGACCGCGACATTGCCCCCTTCCAGCCCAATCTGCTGATCGTGTTGACGGGGATCAACGATGCCAACCCCAGACGCGGCGTTTCGCGGGCGGAGTTCCGCGCCAATCTTGCGGAACTTCGCCGCCGCACGGAAGCGCTGGGGGGCGACGTCCTCTTCCAGACCTTCTACAGCTGCGACGCGGAACTCTTCGCGCAGGAGCAGCCCGAATGGACCGCCAACTATCCGAAGTATGCGGAGGATATCCGCGAAGTCGCGGGCGATATGCTGCTGGATAACTTCGCGCGCTGGGAACGGCTCCGCAAGTTCGACGTCAAAGCCTACCGGCTGCTGATGCGCGATTCGTTTCATCTCAATCCGGAGGGGAATGCCGTCATCGGGCTGGATCTGGTGCGGCTTCTGGATTTGAAACTGCCGGACGAAAATCTGCCGTGGATACGCGGCGGCGTCCTCGCCCGCGACTGCATGGATCTGCTGGAACAACTGGAGGGAAAAAATGAACATTGAAATCCCGAAACACGAATTCGAAGAACGCATTCTCCGCATTCAGGCGGCGATGGAGAGTCGGAGTCGGCGGAAGTCTTCGCCGAATCCGCTTCCGGTCGGCGGCGATGTCATTGGCATATCGAACGAAAAATATTGATAGAATGATCCTGTACTATGAAAATCGCAAAAAACGAACAGATCATTACTCCAGAGGTGGGTACCCACATTGCGGGCTACGGTCCCTGTGATGAAACATTCCGCAAGGTAGGGGAGTTGGCGGTCAGTATGCTGGCTCTCGACGACGGCAAAAACAAAGCCCTTATTCTGGGTTACGACCTCATCGGCATGGATGAACTCCTCATCGACCGGATCCGGCGCGAGGCGGCGGAAGTTCTGGGAACCCCGGAGGATTTCGTCATTCTCAGCTGCACCCACACCCACGAGGGACCCCACACCCGGACCCTTGCGGAGCGCCCCGAGGTTTTCAACGCCGCCTATGTCGAAGAACTTGTCCGATGGACCCGCGAAGGCGTCGAAAAACTCAAGGGGAACTTTCTTGAGGTCGACACTTTTTTCTACTCCATGAAGGTTGACGCCAACGTGAACCGCCGCTACGTGAAACGGGACAACACCGCCAAATTCTTTCCCCACTGCCGGGATATGGAGCCACTGGCCGACGAGTTCCGCGATCAGGAGCTGGGGCTGCTCCTCTTTTTCAAAAAGAACACTCGGATCCCGGTGGAAGTTCTTGTGAACTACGCCGCCCATCCCCTGGCTGCTCACGCGCCGGGGCTGGGGAGCCACTCCATTTCACCGGATTACCCCGGTTACCTGCGGCAGTTCGTGAAATACGAGTCGGGGGCCGACTGCATCTTCCTTTCGGGGGCCGCGGGGGATATGTTCCCCAAGGAGTCCGAAATGGGGCAGGGGGCCGCCGAAAGGATGGCAAGGCAGCTTTGTTCCGCCGTCATGCTCGCCCTCTGCGACGCCAAGCGCCAGCCGGAACGTTTCAGGATCGACGATCCGGAACTGAAGGCGCTCCGCACCCGCTTCGAAGTGAACCGCCGCATGGACAACCCCCGGAAATTCGGCGGGCTTCAGCCCTATTACCGTGGCAAGGATGTTTTTTCGCTGCCCCTGCAGTTCCTGTCGGTGGGGGATATCGCCTTTGTGGGAGTTCCCGGTGAACTTCTGGCGGAATTGGGGCAGGAGATCAAGTGGCACTCCCCCTTCCGCAAGACCTTCATCCTCTACGGTTCCACCGCCTATTTCGACTATCTCTGCCACGGGAACGCCCTCGTTTCCGGCGGCTACGAAGCATGGTGTCAGCTCTTCGATTCCCGGGGCGGGCTGAAACTGGTCAACGCCGCGGTGGACGGGCTGTATCAACTCAAGGGCATCGACGCGATACCCTCGCTGCCCGAAGCGGATTTCTGACTCCGGGAAAGTTTTTCACCCGATGAACCGGTGTGATCGGCTTATCGTCATTGAAAATATGAAAATATCGAAAAGGATGGAAAAATGAGCATTAAGATCCCGAAACACGAATTCGAAGAACGCATTCTCCGCATTCAGGCGGCGATGGCGGAGCAGCAGATCGACGCGATGCTGGTCTACGGCGACGAGTACCGCAAGGAAAACCTGCGCTACGTGTGCAACTTCTGGCCGATCTTCGAACGCGCGGTCTGCGTGATTCCGAAAAACGGCAAGCCGATCCTCGCCGGAGCCCCCGAAGGCGAGAACTACGCCCGCGAAATGTCGGTCTGGGAGGAATACGTCAACGTGAAGGAATTCGCCTGCGTCTCCGTGCCGGAGGAGATCGACTACCCGCTGGCGAAGTTCACCAAACTCGCCGACGTGATCGGCGGCGCCCTCCGGGGCGGCAAAAAGCTCGGCATCGTCGGCTGGTTCGACATCCCGGCACCGATCTTCGAGCGGATCAGGTCCGCGGCGGGGGGGGCGGAACTCTGTGACGCCTCGTCGATCATCTTCAAGCTCCGCATCGTCAAATCCGACGCCGAAGTCGCCTGTCTCGCCGAGGCGGGGCGTCAGGCGTGCGAAGGATACAAAAAACTCCTTGAATACGCCGTGGACGGCAATACCGAAACGATGGCGGCGGGCGCCGCCGAAGGCGCGGCGCGGATGGCGGGCGCCGAGGACATCAACTTCAACGTCTTCGGATCGGGGATCCGCACCAATACCGTGATCGGGCGCGCCACCAACAAGATCATGCGCAACGGCGAAATGCTGATGTGCGCGATGGCGGTGCAGTATCAGGGCTATGTGGCGACGGTCGAATATCCCTTCGTCATCGGCACTCCGAACGACGCGCAGAAGAAGGTGCTCGTTGCGATCTTCGAAGCGGCGAACGTCCAGCAGAGTTTCCTCAAGGCGGGGGTGATCTCCGGCGAGATGGTCAAGGCGGTGCGCGCGGTCTTCGCGAAACACGGCATGACGCAGTTCGACCTCTACCCGCCGATGCACGGCATCGGGCTCGCCGAAGCGGAAAGTCCTTACCCGGACGAAAACGCCGCCTATCCCTTCGAGGCGAATATGTGCGTCAACAGCGACATCAGCTTGTGGGGCTGCCCCGGCGGCTCCAACCGGCTGGAGGAAGGCTTCGTCATCACAGCAGAGGGGCCGAAGTCGCTCACTCCGCTCATCCGTGAACTCGCCCAGAAAGGGATCTAAGTCATGAACGGCAAAAAGAACTGGTTTTTCGCCGACGGCTATCTGCCGGAGAAGGTCGCCAACGGTGCGATGGAGGCGCATGAGGCGCTGATGTTCTTCAACACCTCGGCGAACGAAGTCAAGGTCAAAGTTCATGTCTATTTCAGCGACCGCGCGCCGCTGAAGGACATTCCCTTCACGGTCGGCGCGGAACGGGTGATGGCGATCCGGCTCGACCACCCCGACGAACTGGGCGGAGCGGTGATCCCGCCGGTGACGCAGTATGCGCTGTGGATCGAAGCGGAAGCGCCGATCGTCTGCCAGTTCGGGCGGCTGGACACCACCCAGAACGCAATGGCGTACTACGTCGGAGTCGGCTACGCGGAATAAGGAGGGCGCGGAGGGCGTTTCCCGAGACGGAAAAGGCGCAAATGCGAAAATTGTCAGAATAAGCCTATTAAATGTCAGAATTCGTTCTTTTGTTTTGCGTCGTTTTAGTGTATAATATATATTGAACATAATGGACTCTATCTGCTGGGGGGTGCAAGATGCCGTTGACAAGTGAGATCCATAACTGGTGTGCGCTGATCGGTTTCGACCGTGATGCGGAGGACAAGGGCGTCGGGGCGTTTCTCGCCCGGACCGGCGAGGTCAAGCCGACGGCGATCTCGCTCTTCCTGTTTCATCCCGACATCATTTTGCAGCACGAGGGGATGGCGGCGGAGCGGGTGCTGCCGCCGGACAACTGCTCCTACTATGCGAGTGCGAGAAACGACGAGCGGGAGCGTCAGGCGTGGACCAATTACGACCTGCGCACCCTGGTCGGGGAACTCCACAAGCACGGAGTGGAGGCGTACCTTGCCGTCATGGGGCTGAACCTCAACAACCGCTTCCACCGGGAGTGGATCACCGACCATCCGGAGCTGCACTACGTCTTCGGGGAAGGCGGGAACCGCGGCTACGATTTCACCAAGAACTTCGCCGACGGGGGGAGTTTCGCCGACTTCTTCATCGGCAAACTCCGCGAAGCTCTCGACGACTACGGCTTCGACGGATTTCAGGCGGCGGATTACTTCAGCCCCTACGGACACATTCTGCTTTCGGATCTTTCGTCCGCCGTCTTCGACGGTTTTCTGCGGCGTCTGAACCGGGAACTTCCTCCTGAACTCGCCGACATCGCGGGTGACGACGGCGCCGCGGCGATCGCGCGCCGCCGGGAATACTTGAAGCACCACGCGATGCTGGAGTGGATCGACTTCCGGGCGGGGAACTGGACGGAGTTCTGGAAAAAACTCTGCGCCGCGGTCCATGCGCGGGGCAAGAAGGTCATCACGCTGGGGATGTACTGCACCGACCCCCTCGAGACCCTCTACTGTCTCGGCCTCGACCAGAAGGCGCTGATCGACGACGCCAAGGTGGACTATCTGATGCCGAACATCGTTCCGACGGGGCTGATGCTCGACTGCGGAGTGCAATACCGTCGCCGCTTCCACCGGCTCATGGCGATGGCGATGCTTTCGGAGGCGTATTCGCCCGCCGGGAAATTCGTGAGTCTGCTCGGCGTCCGCGACATGACCGAGGAGTGGGATGTGCTGCACCATGCTCCGGCGCTGCTGGAGCGTGACATCTATTCGCTGCTCGGCTTCATGCGCGACACCGGCAACGGTGTGAAACGTTCGCTCGACGGACTGATGATGTGTCTCGGCGACGGCATCCGCGGCGACGAGTGGCGCTGGCTCGGCGAACGGCTGAAGGTGGCGGAGAGCACCGTCGAAGGTACGGCGCAAATCCTGTCGCCGAAGGTCGTCTGGTCGGATGCCGCGCTTCGCCGCAACCTCGCGGCGTACCACGAAACCTGCCGCTGGACGCCGCACAAGTGGATCTACGAGATGGGCGAACGCGGTTCGCTGAGCCTTGCCTGCGTGCGGATCGAGGATGTGCCGAAGGTCGCCGGAGCGCTTTTCGTGCCGAACATCGATCTGCTCCCGGCGGCGGAGCGGAGACTCCTTGCCGAATACCGGGGCGGCGCGGTGATCGCCACCGCGCCCGCGAAGGAATTCCGTCCCGCCGACTGCGGGATCGCGCCGGATTTCCAACTCGAAGACCGCTTCGCGGCGTATCCGATGAGCGTTTTCGTCTGGAATGCCGCCGGGACGGATTTCTCCGGAATCGCGGAAAGTGCCGCGCGCGATGACGGCGCGCCCGACCCCGGAGTCGAGGAACTGCGGGCGCAAGTGCCCTTCAAGACCGTTCTCCACGATACGCTGCCTTTCCGGAAGGTTTCGGAGGGTTTCGCCGACGCCTGCGCGGCGCTGCTCCGGCGGGCGGGCGCGAAGGAACTCCGCTGCGATATGCCCTGCTTCGTCCTGCGGATGAAGTCGGGGGCGCTGCGGATCTTCATTCTGAACCCCGAGATCAACAGTTACGGCCGAGCCCGGGTGACGGCGGAGTCGCCGATCAGAAGCGTCTCCATCGTCACGAAGTACCCGGTCCTGCCGGTGAAGTTCCTCGACTCCCCCGACGGCAGCGCCCGCTTCATCGCGCAGGAGTCGGACGGCACTCAGCGTTCTTTCCTGATCAAGGTCGCGCCCGGCGGGGTGACGATCGCGGATGTGATGCTCTGACGCCGGAACCGGAAAGGAGTGAAAAGCAAGTGAATTTCCATCGGATTCGACATTTCCCGCAAGTTCGATTTTCCCAACCCCTTACGAAAGGAATAGAGTGATGAAACCAGTAAGTTGCCCGATTCGAGTTGGAAGAGCCTCCTTCACGCTGATCGAACTTCTGGTGGTGATCGCGATCATCGCGATCCTCGCCGCGATCCTGATGCCCGCCTTGCAGCAGGCAAGAGAACGCGCCAACCGGATCTCCTGCGCCAGCAACTGGCGGCAGGTGTGGATGGCGTGGAATGCCTACCGCGACAAATACAACCACCCGATGATCCTCTGGAAAGGCGAGGGCTATTATGACGGCGACCTCCGTTCTCCCGTCGCCCAGCTCGGCAGTTACTTCAATTCCGGCAACACGCCCGACACTCATGCCAAGCGCAAGGCGGTTCAGAAGTATTTCCTCTGCCCCAGCGCCAGCCCGGAGGAAAATGCCGCAATCGACGCAAACAACAGCGGTGTCCGCTGCCATCTCGGCTTCAGCTATTACGGGGTGGACCACACTCTGTTCCCGCAGTGGCGTAATGATAAGACGCTCCATGAGCATCCCGCCGGCTGGCTCAGCGGCAAGTGCATCCCCTCGGCGACCATGCTTTTCTGCGATGCCCGAAACGACTCTTACTTTGTGAAGCCGCAATGGTTTACCGATGAAACATCATCGGAAAGTATCAAAAACCTCCCGGAGATCCTCCGGCATGGCGGCGCCAGCAACGTGATATTCCTTGACGGCCACTGCGAATCGCGCAAGAAAGAAGGGTTCCACGGCGACGACCCGAACTTACTCAACTGGAGGTATCCCACCTCGCCCGGCAACACCTTCTGGGGAACGTATCAAAACAGAAGGTGAGTCGTGACGGAACGCGCGGGAATACCGGCGATGAGCGAACCATGTCTCCTGCATGAAAACATAACCAAACATCAATCGGAAAGAGATCGGAAATGAAACCGGAAATGAAACGGATCTTTGCGTTCGGTGCGCTGCTGGCGCTCGGCATGTGGTCGGCGGTCGCCTCGGGAGGCGATCTCCGCGCGGTGCGCGCGTCGGGGGCGGTCAATCTGGACGGCCGTCTCGACGAAGCGGCGTGGAAATCGGCGCCTGCGTATGAAACCTTTGTGAATACGGATACGAAAGAAAAATCGCCCTTGCGTCATACCGTGAAGGTGCTCTTCGACGACAAGGCGGTCTATCTCGGCATTTGGTGCGAGGAGCCGAATGTCACCGAGATGCAGCTCCCGCCGCGCCCGCGCGATGGCGGGCTCTTCCAGCAGGACAGCATTGAGATCATGCTCGATCCCGCGCATACGCAGGAATTCTACTGGCACTTCATGGTCGGCGCGCAGAGTTCGATTTATGATGCCTACCGCGACATGAGCCTCGGCATCACCGAGGAAGCCTGGAACGGTTCGTGGGGTGCGCGTTCCTTCATCGGCAAGAACTTCTGGTCATGCGAAGTGAAAATCCCGTTTTTCAACTTCGCACGGCGACAGCCGATCTCCGGCGACTGGGGGATCAACGTGATCCGCAATCGCCGCACCTCACAGCGGGCGAATTTCGGTATTTGCGGGCTCTTCCACGAACCGACGAAGTTCCCGCTGCTCAAGGGGATCGACTGCGACCTCAAACCGTATCAGGTGGAACTTGCTCCGCTCGCCGTCAAGACTGGTATTGACGCCAAAGAACAGGGCTATGCCGAGACGACGACTGCGATCGCCAATTTCACCGGTGCGGCGCAGAGTTATCAGGCGGAAAACTATCTTACCGCGGCGGATGGCGGTATCGCCTTCTCGAAACCGATCCGTGTGACAGTTCCCGATGGCGGCAAGGCGACGCTGGAACTCGCGCCGGTTCGGCTGAAGAAACCCGGCGAAGTGACCAACTTCGTGCGCGTCAGCGACAACACGGGGCGTGTGGTCATCTGCCGCGAGGCGAAAACCGAAATCGGCTTCACGCCGTTGTCGATCCGGATGATCGACCCCCATTACCGTTACTGCGTCTTTGCGACCCAGAAGTTGGAGACGATCGCTTTCGACGTGCTGCTCAACCTGCCCGAGAAGGCCCGCAAAGACAAAATCCTCGCAGTCGAAATCGGCGCACCCGACGCCAAGCCGATCTGGGAAAAGCGTTATTCATCTCCCGGCGCGGTGACGCAGGTACGGATCGCGAATAAGGAGTTCCCGGAAGGACGCTATCAGGTGCGGGTGAAACTTCTCGACGCGAAGGGCGAAGCGGTGAAGTTCGCGACCGCTCAGTGCCCGCTGTGGAAACTTCCTTACAAAGCGGGCGAAACGTGGCTTTCGAAGGACCAGCGGGTCATGCGCGAGGGAAAACCGCAATTCACGGTCCGCACTGAATACGGATGGATGCCCGATATGCCCGAGGCAAATGTCTTGACC
>Ga0310690_10004068_pt1 | contig 21230 bp, 17 predicted proteins | sample AusTroGonzalo_MG_2_FD_207661 | JGI IMG/M metagenome (GOLD analysis project Ga0310690, IMG submission 207661) | Bovine rumen microbial communities from tropical cattle in Woodstock, Queensland, Australia - Gonzalo_04 (v2) (version 2) | ecosystem: Host-associated > Mammals > Digestive system >... | reverse complement strand
GGAGTAGAAACGGTCGGGATGATGGGCAGCCTCGATGAAATGCGTCATCAGGGTCTCCATGATCTTATAACCCGACAACTCCACGTCGAGCACCGGACGGCTCTTGTAGATACGTTTGACAGAGAGGGCCGCGCAATGTTTATAGGCCTCACAGGCCGATGGGGCGATATGATCGATGAGGGCACCCTCGAAGGTGCCGTTGAGGAGTTCGTCTTCGTGTTCCTCAAACACCCGCACGCATTCGTTTTCCAATAAGCCGATGACACAGGCACGCATGTAGACCACCTTTTCATTATCGTCGGTCAGGCCTTCATCGAGGATCCGTTGCAGAATCTTCTCACGCGTCTCCGGCTCAAAGAAACTGAGCAGCAGTTCGGCTATTTCCTCGTATGAAAGAATTTTAAGTTTATGCGCATCCTCAAGGTCCATGATCTCATAGCAGATATCATCGGCAGCCTCCACGAGATAGACCAGGGGATGACGGGCGAATTTTAAGGGTTCACCGGGCTCTGACTGACAGATTATGCCCAATTCATCGGCAATTTTCCTAAAGATATCACGCTCAGAATTAAAGAACCCGAACTTCCCCTTCTTACTTGGAGCCGAAGAGGAATAGGGATATTTCACAATACTTGCCAACATGGAATAAGTCATGACAAATCCGCCCGCTCTCCGACCCTTGAACTGATGGGTGAGCAGACGGAAGGCATTGGCGTTGCCTTCGAAGTGGGTGATGTCGTCCCAGAACTGGTGACTGACCTCCCGCTGCAGGCCGCTGCCCGGCCCTTCGGTGAAATAGGTCTGGATGGCCTTTTCGCCACTATGACCGAATGGCGGATTACCCATGTCGTGCGCCAGACAGGCCGTTGCCACAATCTGTCCGATTTCCGAGAAGAGTGTATGCTCCAATTCGGGATGCAATGCCATCAGTCTGCTGGCCACATCATTGCCCAAGGACATGCCCACACTGGCCACCTCCAAGGAATGGGTCAGACGGTTATGCACAAAGACACTGCCCGGTAAAGGGAATACCTGTGTCTTGTTCTGCAGACGTCGGAAAGGCGCAGAGAAAATCAAACGGTCATAGTCGCGTTTGAACTCCGTCCTGTCGTCGTGGCGCTCGGGGTGTTTATGCTCCTGTCCGAGACGCTTGTTGGATATTAATTGCTGCCAATTCATCATAACTTGGCCGCAAAGATAATATATTTTCCCCAAAATCAGTGTTAATAGGTGTTAATCTGCGAAATCTATGGCATAAAATGCTTACCTTTGCACATTATTAAATGAGTTTTCGAAAACATGTTGAAGATAAAAGTAGTAAACAAGGGGCATCAACCATTGCCACAATATGCCACGACTCAGAGTGCTGGCATGGATCTCAGGGCTAATCTTGACGAAGCCGTCACGCTGAAGCCCTTAGAGCGTCGTCTGATTCCCACAGGCCTCCACATCTCCTTGCCTGCAGGGTACGAGGCACAGGTCCGTCCACGTAGTGGACTGGCCTTGAAGAAGGGGATTACCGTGCTGAATTCACCAGGCACCATCGATGCCGACTATCGCGGTGAGATTGGCGTCGTGCTGATCAATCTCTCGCAGGACGACTTTGTCGTGGAGGATGGCGAGCGCATTGCCCAGATGGTGATCGCACGGCACGAGCAGGCTGACTTCGAGGTCGTTGAGGTGCTCGACGAGACAGCCCGTGGTGAAGGTGGATATGGCCATACCGGTGTGAAATAAAGCAAGCATGAATAGCATCAGGCGTATATTGGGAGGGTTTGGACTGGTCGTTGCCGTTGCAACGTCCCTCTGTTCGTGTGGGTCGGCCCAGAAGCCTGTCGCCCAAGCCGCACAGGCCCCGATTGTCAAGCCGCTTTCCGCAGAACAGCAGCGGAAGTATGACCAATACTTCCTCGATGCCATTCTGGAGCGGGAGAAGGGGCATTCCGATGCCGCCTTCGACCTGTTGCGCCATTGTCTGGACATCAATCCGAATGCCTCTGAAGCGCATTACTTCCTGGCCCAGTACTACCATGCCTTGGAGGCCGACTCACTTTCGTTGGTGCATTTCAAGCGGGCCGCAGAACTCAATCCCGACAACGAGACCTACATGGAGACCTTGTCGCAGGTCTATATCAAACAGAAGGACTACAAGACGGCCATCAGTGTGGTGGAGCGTCTCTACGACCGCAACAAGGATCGAGAGGATTTGCTGGAACTGCTCTTCCAACTCTATCAGCAGGTAAAGGACTATCCCCAAGCCATCTCTGTGCTGGAGCGTCTCGAGAATATCGACGGGAAGAGCGAACAACTGTCGATGGCCAAGAGTGAGTGTTACACACAGATGGGCAATCAGAAGGCTGCCATTGCCGAGATTGCAGAACTGGCCAAGCAATATCCCAACGACCTGAACTATCAGGGTCTCTATGGAGACATGCTGATGATGAACGGCGAAGAGAAACAGGCCCTGGAGGTGTTTCATCAGGTGCTGAAGGAAGAACCCGAGAACAGTCGTACCCTGATGGCCCTTCGCAACTACTATCAGGCCAAGGAAGATACGCTCACGGCCGACTCGCTGTTGGAACGTCTGCTGTTAAGCCGGAACACCCAACCGGAGAACAAGGTCTACCTGATCCGTCAGGAAATCATGGCCAGCGAGGCCAACGGTGGCAACAGCGCAAAGGTGCTGTCGCTCTTCAGAAAGATGAACGCCATACAGCCCGATGCCAACATGTCGATTCTACAGGCAACCTATATGGATCTGAAGAAGATGCCGAAGGACAGCATCAATCCCGTCTTGGAACATGTGCTTGACATCGCGCCAGACAATTCTGCCGCACGACTCCAGTTGGTGGCCAATGCCTGGGAGGCTGAAGACATGAACCGAATTGTGGATCTCTGTCAGGCAGCCCGCCAGTATAATCCCGACGAGATGGCCTTCTACTATTACCAGGGCATCGCCTATTACAAACTGGAGAAACTGGACGAAGCCCTGTCGGCTTTCCAGAACGGCATCGGGGTAATCAATGAAAACAGCAGTCCGCTGATCGTGTCCGACTTCTACGCCGTCATGGGCGACATCCTCCATCAGAAAGGAATGGCAGAAGAAGCCTATGCCGCTTATGACTCTTGTCTGCAATGGAAGGAAGACAACATCGGCTGTCTGAACAACTACGCCTATTATCTGAGTGAAGAGGGCATTCGCCTCGACAAAGCAGAACAGATGAGTTACAAGACCATCAAGGCAGAGCCGAAGAATGCCACCTACCTCGATACCTATGCGTGGATATTGTTTATGCAGCAACGCTATAGCGAGGCCCGCATCTATATTGACCAGGCCCTGCAGAACAAGGATGACTCTGTGGACAACGCCGTCATCCTGGAACATGCGGGCGACATCTACTCTTTCTGCCAGCAGCCGGACCAGGCACTTACCTACTGGCAGGATGCTCTGAAGACATCTCCTGAGAATCAGGTCTTAATACGAAAAATCAAACTTAAAAAATACGTAAAGTAATGAAAGCAACTGGTATTTTAAAAATTGCAGCGCTGGTAATGCCGCTTCTTTTGAGTTCGTGTGCCTCTAAAAAGAAGGCCGTAGTAGAAAACAAACCGATGACCACCGAGCAGTTGGCCACACAGGGTTTCATCGCTAAAGTGCAGGAGAATGCCCTTACTCAGAAGTTCGTCACCTCAAAGGTGAAGTTCTCTGTGGAGACAGGTGCACAGAAACTGACACTCACCGGTAACCTGAAGATGAAGCGTGACGACTGTATCCGTCTGCAACTGATGGCCTTTGGCTTTGTGGAGGCAGGACGTATCGAGTTGACGCCCGACTACATACTGATCATGGACCGTATCAACAAGCAATACCTGAAGGCACCTTATGTGCAGGTAGACTTCATGCGTAACAACGGTTTGAACTTCAAGACCATGCAGGCCCTCTTCTGGAATGAACTGTCAAGACCGGCCAAATATAGCATCAACAAGGATGCCATGCCTGTCGACACCGCTCAGTATACGATGATTGAGAGTGGCGACGATATGGTCATCAACCTCGAAGCCGGTAAGATGCTGTACAGTTGGCTGGCTGACAGAGCCAACGGTCAGATCCGCATGGCCAACATGCTTTACAAGGACAGACTCAACAACACCTCTTCTCAACTGAACTGGGATTATGAGGAGTTTGAGATGGTCAACAACAAGTTGTTCCCCAAGAAGTCGCAGATCACCATCACGGCTCCGAACAAGGAAGTGAAACTTGGCATGACCCTCAACTATATCAAGCACGATACAGAGTGGGAGACCCGTACAGAGGTATCTAACAAATACCGCGAAGTAACGGTTGACGAGATCCTCACTCGCTTCATGTCCCTGTAGTCCCTGATGAACCGTCTGTTCACCTTGCTTCTCTTTCTGAGCATGGTGATGGTTGTTCCTGCTCAGCAGAAGAAAAACTCTTCTGCCAAGTCAAAGGCGACCACCACCAAGACCACTGTTGCCAAGAAAAAGACGCCTGCCAAGACGACTTCCAAGACGACTGCGACGAAGACTCAGAAAGGAAAACAGGCTAAGCCCAAACAGCCTGCCGTCACCGTGCAGAGTCTGAAGAACGAGCGTCAGAAGATCCAGAAGCAGATCCAGGAACAGAAGCGGAAACTCGTGGAAAACGAGCGCAATGTCAAGCAGCGGTTACAGAACCTGATGGTCATCAACAATGAGATCAACGACAAGCGGAAAAAGATAGATACCATCCGGAATGACATCGGTAGACTGGACGGCAATATCAATGAACTGAATAAGCATATCCAGGTGTTGGAGCAAGAACTCGACACCCGTAAGCAGCGCTTCATGAAGTCGCTGCGCTATATGCACCGGAACAGGAGTATCGAGAACAGGTTGATGTTCATCTTCAGTGCCCACAACTTCTCGCAGATGTACCGTCGTATGCGCTTTGTCCGTGAATACGCCGTCTACCAGCGCGCCCAGGGCGAGGCTGTGAAGACCATGAAGGATGAGGTCAGTCAGGCCGCCGAGGAACTGTCGGCCACCAAGCGTCAGAAGAGCGACCTGCTCTACCGTGGTGAACAGGAGAAGAAAGCCCTGGAGGGGAAACAGCAGGAGCAGCAGAATGTCGTGACCTCGCTGCAGAAACAGCAGAAGGCCATACAGAACATCATCAGTCAGCAACAGAAGAAGGATGCTGAACTCAATGCACGCATTGACAAGATGATTGCCGAGGAGATTGCGCGCGCCAAGGCCCGTGCCGAAGCAGAGCGCAAGCGGAAGGCCGCAGAAGAGGCAGCCAAGAAACGTGCCGAGGAACTGGCCCGTAAGAAGGCTGCTGCCGAGGCCGCCGCCCGTGAGAACGCCCGTCGTATCGCAGAGGCCAAGGCCCGTGAGGAGAAGGCAAAAGCCGAAGCCCGTGCCGCCGCCCGTAAAAGTGCTGAAGAGAAACGTGCGGCCGAAGAGGCCGCCAGAAAGGCTGAGCAAGCCCGCAAGGAAGAAGAGCGGAAGGCCGTAGCCGAGGCCAAGGCCCGTGAGAAAGATCTGGCTGAGGAAAAGCGGAAAGTCAAGGAAGAAAGCGACTGGACAGTCTCTTCGGAAGACCGCAAGTTAGGCGGCAGTTTCGAGAGCAACCGCGGTCGTCTGCCCATGCCGTTGACCGGAGACTACAAGATCGTTAACCGTTTTGGCCAGTATGCCGTCGACGGTGTCAAGGGTAATATCACCCTCGACAACAAGGGCATCAAGATCAAAGGACAGCCAGGTGCTTCCGCCCGTAGCGTCTTCGACGGCAAGGTGAGTGCGGTTTTCGGATATGACGGCGCGATGGTGGTCATCATCTCACACGGCACCTACCTCACCGTCTACACCAATCTGGCAGGGGTCAGCGTTGCCAACGGACAAAAAGTGGCTGCCCGTCAGACGCTCGGTAGGATCGGTGGCGACGGTATCATGCAATTCCAACTCCGTCGCGGTAATACGCCGCTGAACCCGATGGTGTGGTTGGGACGATAAAGATAAAAAGAATAAAGGGCATACTTAAACGATGTAGATATGGAACTCAGAGATTACACAAGCGATGCTATTGAACTGCTGAAGGCACTGATTGCAACGCCATCGGTGAGCAGGAACGAGACGAATGCCGCCAATCTGATGGGCAGGTATCTTGAGCATTGGGGTCTACCCTATGGCAGGGAAGGAAACAACCTGTGGGTTGGCTGTCCTGATTGGGACAACAACCGTCCTACCGTCATGCTCAATGCGCATATCGACACCGTCAAACCAGTTGCTACATGGACGCGCGATCCGTATACACCTACTTTCGAGGGAGATCTGCTTTATGGTCTGGGCGCTAATGACTGTGGCGGCGGACTGGTATCGCTGCTCCAGGCCTACCGCATCCTACTTCAAAAGCCCCGCCATTACAATCTGCTCTGGGTGGCCTCTGCCGAGGAAGAGGTGTCGGGCAAGGACGGGTTCAGTCGTGTACTCCCCCACTTACCCAATATTGACGTGGCGATTGTCGGAGAACCCACCGGCATGCAACCGGCCATCGCCGAGAAAGGATTGATGGTTATCGACGGCTATGCCGACGGTGTCAGTGGCCATGCCGCCCGCGAGGAAGGTGTGAACGCCATCTATGAAGCCCTCGACGATCTCGTTTTCCTGCGGGATTACCAATTCCGCAAGGTCAGTCCGTTGTTAGGTCCCACGAAGATGACGGTCACCGTTGTCGAAGCCGGCACCCAGCACAATGTGATTCCCGACCATTTGCATTTCGTTATCGATGTACGTACCAATGAATATTACCAGAATGAGTATCTCTTTGAGTTCTTGCGCAAGAAGATGAAGAAGTGTCGTCTGGAGGCCCGCTCCTTCCGTCTTCATTCGTCGAGCATCCCAGAGACCCATCCGCTGGTACAGCGTTGTATCGCTATGGGCATGAAGCCCTTCGGTTCGCCAACACTCAGCGACCAGGCCCTCATGTCCTTCCCCTCCTTCAAACTGGGACCTGGCGACTCTTCGCGCAGTCATTCTGCCGATGAGTTCATCCGTGTATCGGAGATTGAACAGGCCATCAGTACCTATGTCCAGTTATTGGAGAATTATTAAGAATATCAAAATCAAAATGTATGCAGACTAATAGTCATTTATCACGGTTGATTCACGATCAGGCCCAGAAATATGGGGATCGTGAGGCACTGATATACAAAGACTTCGGCAGTAAGGAATGGAAGTCGTTCTCATGGAATCAGTTCTCCGACATGGTAAAGAAGGTGTCGAACGCGATGCTGAACCTTGGTGTGAAGGTGCAGGAGAACATCGGTGTCTTCTCACAGAATTCCGTGCAATACCTGTTTTGTGACTTCGGTGCCTGGGGCATCCGGGCCGTCACTATTCCCTTCTATGCCACCAGCAGTGAACAGCAGATCCAATTCATGGTGAGCGACGCCAAGGTGCGTTTCCTCTTTGTCGGTGAGCAGGAGCAATACGACAAGGCACGTCGTGTGGTCTCGATGTGCCAGACCTTGGAGCGTATCATTGTCTTCGACCGCAATGTGCGTATCTCCAGCCATGACCCCAATGCGATGTACTTCGACGATTTCCTGAAACTGGGTGAGAACTATCCGCGACAGACGGAGGTGGAAGCCCTGCAGGCCCAGGCATCGATGGACGACATCGCCAATATCCTATATACCTCGGGCACCACGGGCGACTCGAAGGGTGTCATCCTGACCTGCGGACAGTATCATGCCGCCATGATAGCCAATGACAAGTGTGTGCCCGTAGGTGAGAACGACCGTGTGCTGAACTTCCTGCCCTTTACCCATATCTTTGAGAAGGGATGGAAGATTCTCTGTCTGACAGAGGGTGCCCGACTGATTGTCAACACCTATCCGCTGGAAGTCCAGCAGTCGATGCGCGAGACCCATCCTACCTGTATGTCGAGCGTACCCCGCTTCTGGGAGAAGGTCTATATGGGGGTTCTTGAGCAGATCGAAAAGGCCAGTGCGCCCAAGCGGAAACTGTTCCTTCACGCCCTGAAGGTCGGCAAGAAACATAATATCGACTACGTCGCAAAAGGCAAGCGTCCACCATTGGCCCTGCACTTCGAATACGAGATGCTCAACAAGACCGTCTTCTCGTTGGTCCGTAAGGAATTAGGCCTGGAGAATGCCCATTTCTTCCCCACGGCCGGTGCAACGGTCAATCCGAAGGTAGAGGAGTTTGTCCATTCCATCGGCCTCAACATGGTCGTCGGCTATGGTCTGACGGAGAGTCTGGCTACGGTGAGTTGTAACCATCTGGGTAAGCCTTTCACCGTGGGTGGTGTCGGCATTCCCATCGAAGGCATCGACATCAAGATCAGCGATGAGGGTGAGATCCTGCTGAAAGGCCCGACCATCACCATCGGTTATTACAACCGTGAGGATATGACCAAGGCCGCTTTCACCAAGGACGGCTACTTCAAGACCGGAGACTCCGGTTATCTGAAAGACGGTGAACTCTTCCTGAAGGAGCGCATCAAGGATCTCTATAAGACCTCTAACGGCAAGTATATCGCCCCGCAGATGATTGAGTCGAAACTGTTGGTAGATAAATATATTGACCAGATTGCCATCATTGCCGACCAGCGTAAGTTTGTGTCAGCCCTGATCATCCCCGTCTATTCGTTACTGGAGGAGTACGCCCGCGAGCATCATATCCCGTTTGAGAGCCGCGAACAACTCTGTGCCGACAAACGGATCTACGACATGATGAAAGAGCGCATCGACACCCTGCAGCAGCAACTGGCGCATTATGAGCAGATCAAACGCTTCACCCTGTTGCCTCATCACTTCTCGATGGAGAAGGGCGAACTCACCAACACGCTGAAGATCAAGCGTCGTGTGCTCAACGAGAACTACAAGAAAGAGATCGACGCGATGTACGCTGATTAATCAGCAAGCATTTGGCGGTTTCAATTAAATGTTGTACCTTTGCAGTCATGATTACACAAGACCAACTGAAAGATATCTTAGAGCGAGCAGATGCGCTGCATCGCTACCTCGAAATAGACAAGAAAAAGATGGAGTTCGAAGAGGAGGATCTTCGCACTCAGGCACCTGACTTCTGGGACGATCGTAAGCGTGCCGAAGAACAGATGAAGAAAGTCAAGGGCATCAAGAAATGGCTCGATGACTATAAAGAGGTGCGCACCCTTGCCGACGAACTACAACTGGCCTTCGACTTCTTCAAGGACGAGATGGTCACTGAGGAGGAGGTCGACGACACCTATGCCAAGGCCCTCAAGGCCATTGAGGACCTGGAGTTGAGGAATATGCTCCGTCAGAAGGAAGACCCGATGGAGGCGGTGCTGAAGATCAACTCCGGTGCCGGTGGCACGGAGGCGCAGGACTGGGCTTCGATGCTGATGCGTATGTATATGCGCTGGGCAGAGGCTCACGGCTATAAGATCACCATCTCGAACCTGCTTGACGGCGATGAAGCCGGTATCAAGAGCGTGACGATGCAGATAGAGGGTGGCGAGTATGCCTACGGCTATCTGAAGAGTGAGAATGGTGTACACCGTCTCGTGCGCGTGTCGCCCTTCAATGCACAAGGCAAGCGTATGACTTCCTTCGCTTCCGTATTCGTCTCACCGCTGGTTGACGACACCATCGAGGTGTATGTCGACCCCGCCAAACTGTCATGGGACACCTTCCGCAGTTCAGGTGCCGGTGGACAGAACGTCAACAAGGTGGAGTCGGGCGTGCGCCTGCGCTACTGGTATACCGACCCTGATACGGGTGAGGAAGAGGAAATCCTGATTGAGAATACCGAGACCCGCGACCAGCCGAAGAACAAGGAGCGCGCGATGACCCTGCTGAAGTCACAACTCTACGACCGAGCCATGAAGAAGCGCTTAGAGGCCCAGGCCAAAATTGAGGCTGGGAAGAAGAAGATCGAATGGGGTTCACAGATACGCAGTTATGTCTTTGACGACCGCCGCGTGAAGGATCACCGCACCAATTACCAGACCACTGACGTGGATGCTGTGATGAACGGAAAGATTGACGACTTCATCAAGGCCTATCTGATGGAGTTCCCCGTGAACGACGAAGAAAATTGATAATCAAACTTAAACAATAAAACATTACTAATTATGGCACAAATCGCAAAAGCATCAAAGTCTACTGAGAAAAAGGTGGCTTATCAGAAGAAAGTAGAGGACAAAGGAAAGAAAGTCGTTAATTGGATTTTCGGCGTACTGATTCTGCTCGCCCTCACATTCGTGGTCTATTCCGTCTTTATTGTTTCCTAATGAGCGGACTGGAGATCGAACGAAAGTTTCTGGTAAAAGACGGGCGCTACAAGGAACAGGCTTATGCCAGTAGTCGCATCCGTCAAGGTTATATCTGCAACGGTCACGGTCGCACCATACGCGTGCGCATCCGTGACGCGCGCGGATACCTTACTATTAAAGGTCCCTCCAAGAACGGTGGACTGAGCCGTTATGAGTTTGAAAAGGAGATTACGCTCGACGAGGCCGAGCACCTGATGGAACTCTGCGAACCAGGCTTTATTGATAAGACACGTTATCTTGTGAAAAGCGGGAAACACACCTTCGAGGTGGATGAGTTCTATGGCGAGAACGAAGGTCTTGTGATAGCCGAAGTGGAACTTGGCTCAGAAGACGAGCCCTATGAAAAACCCGATTTCATCGGTCAGGAAGTCACTGGCGACAAGCGATACTATAATTCTCACTTGCGCGTCAACCCCTTCTCGCTTTGGAAGTGATAATAGGCGATTGTACCTATTAGTCCGATGATGCCTGCCAATGTGACACCAGTTGAATTGGCCTCAAAGTCGAGCCAGTCACCATTGCGCGTGGTGGTGCAGTAAGCCTGCATCAGTTCCAGTACACCGCCCATAATGACAGGCATCAGCCAGGCCCAACAGAAGAGTTTCTTATAATCCGGCGACCTGTGTTTCCGGACGTATTCCAGCCAGATTACCAGACAGGTACCACCGTACATGATGAAGTGCGCCCATTTGTCGATGAACTTCACATCATCGAGCGGTGTCTCAGGGAAGAATGGCAGTAGTGAGAGTATCCAGATCAGCGTGATACATGTCACAGAAAAGGGATATTTCTTGATAAAATGAAAGGGAAAACGCATCATAACCTCTATTTTTGGTGCAAAATTAAGAAATAATTCACAATTAATTTGTATTTTTGCAGCGAAAATATGAAAAGTGTGCATATGGCTAAACTGGAAAGAGCGAGTTTCGGAAGCAAACTTGGCGTCATTCTGGCGACTGCAGGTTCCGCTGTGGGACTGGGTAACGTGTGGCGTTTCCCCTATATGGCAGGTCAGAACGGAGGGGCCGTTTTCATTATCATCTACGTCATCTGCGTGTTATTGCTGGGCATCCCCTGCATGATCAGCGAGTTCATCATCGGCCGTCATGCCCAGTCGAATACGGCACGTGCCTATATGAAGGTGGGCGGTCGAAATCCCCTGTCGTATATCGGTTATATGAGCGTGTTGACCGGATTCCTGATCACGGGTTACTATGCGGTGGTGTCAGGCTGGTGCCTGCAATATATCTGGGCCTCAGCAATCGGTCATCTCGACGGGGGCAACCCTGAGTTCTTCAAGACCTACTTCGTTGAGTTCTCACAAGACCCGGTGAAACCTATCTTCTGGACGTTCCTCATGCTGCTGGCCACCTATCTGATTATCGAGCATGGCGTACGCGACGGTATCGAACGGGCCTCGAAGATCTTCATGCCCGTGCTGTTCATCCTGCTGCTGATTATCGTTGTGGCCTCGTGCATGCTCCCCAACGCCTCACAGGGCATCGAGTTCCTTTTCAAGCCCGACAAGTCGATGATCAACAGCGACGTGTTCTTAGGGGCCCTGGGACAGTCATTCTATTCGCTGAGCATCGCCATGGGCTGTATCTGCACCTATGCCAGTTACTTCTCGAAGCATACGAACCTCACTTCTTCGGCCGTACAGATCGGTATCATCGACTCCTTCGTAGCCATTCTGGCAGGCTTGATGATCTTCCCGGCCGCCTTCTCGGTGGGTGTCAATCCCGACAGCGGTCCCTCGCTGATCTTCATCACCCTGCCGAATGTGTTCCAGCAGGCCTTTGGCAGCATGCCGATGGTGGGCTACCTCATCTCCATCCTGTTCTATCTGCTCCTGTCGCTGGCCGCCCTCACCTCCCTGATTTCCCTTCATGAGGTGAGCACCTCCTTCTTCCACGAGGAGTTCCGCATCACCCGTAAGGCCGCAGCCGTCATCGTCACGGCTTCCTGCTGTTTGATGGGTATCATCTGTTCCCTCTCACTGGGACCCACGGGCACCACACTGCATTTCTTCGAGAAACCGCTGTTCGATATCTTCGACTTTGTGACAGGACAGATTTTCCTACCGATTGTAGGTTTCCTAACCTGTATCTTGATTGGCTGGTTCGTACCTCACAAACTGGTACACGACGAGTTTACCAATTGCGGCACCCTGCGTGTCGGCCGCTATTTCCACCTCTATCTGTTCCTGGTGAAGTATGTCTGTCCGCTGTGCATCCTGTTTATCTTCCTGCACCAGTTGGGACTGCTCTAAAATATTGTGACCATCATGACGGAGCGCGGTAATTTCGGTAGCAGGTTAGGCATTGTGCTGGCAACGGCAGGTTCGGCCGTAGGCTTGGGTAATGTGTGGCGTTTCCCATACATGACCGGGCAGAACGGCGGTGCTGCCTTCATCATCATCTATCTGGTGTGTATTCTCATGCTTGGCATCCCCGGCATGGTGAGCGAGTTTATCGTGGGGCGTCATTCACAGACGAATGCCGCCCGTGCCTATGCCTCCTTCTCACGTGGTAAGGCATGGGGACTCGTCGGCATCTTAGGCATCATCACCTCGACCATCATCCTGGGCTTCTATGCCGTGGTGGCTGGCTGGTGCCTGCACTATCTGGGAGCCTCAACGATAGGACACCTGAAGGGCGACACCAGTTATGTGCAGAACTATTTCCTGACCTTCTCCAGCGATCCCGTGAAGCCTGCCGCCTTGGGCGTGGCTTTCATCCTGATCACGCATTTCATTATTGTACGAGGAGTGCACAATGGTATCGAACGGGCCTCGAAACTGCTGATGCCGTTGCTTTTCATCCTGTTGCTCATCATCGTGATTGCCTCCTGTTCGTTGCCTGGGGCATCCAGGGGCATCGAGTTCCTGCTGAAGCCCGACTTTACGAAAGTCAGTCCCAAGATGTTTCTCGAGGCCTTAGGACAGGCGTTCTTCTCCTTGAGTCTCGGCACAGCCTGTCTCTGTACCTATGCCAGTTACTTCACCCGCCATACCAGACTCCTACATTCGGCCACCCAGATCGCACTCATTGATTTCATGATCGCCCTGATGTCAGGCCTGATGATCTTCCCGGCGGCTTTCTCCGTAGGCGTACAGCCCGACAGTGGTCCGTCGCTCATCTTCATCACCCTGCCCAACGTGTTCCAGCAGGCATTCAGTTTCATGCCCGTGCTGGGTTATGTCATCTCCATCCTGTTCTACGCCCTGCTCGTCTTCGCGGCCCTCACCTCAACCATCTCTATGCACGAGATTGGTACAGCCTTCTTCCACGAAGAATTGCACATCAACCGTTCGAAGGCCGCCTGGGTGTTGACCATTGTGTGCAGTGTGATAGCCATCTTCTGCTCCTTGTCTGTGGGAAAGTCCGACATCCAGGTATTTGGCAGGTCCTTGATGGATTTCTGCGATTACCTCACGGCTCAGATCATGCTGCCTGCCGGTGCCATGCTGACGAGCATCCTCGTGGGATGGTTCGCCTCGAAGAAGATGGTCCGCGAGGAGTTTACGAACTGGGAAACCGCCAATAACAAATCGCTGTTCAGTTTCTATCTGTTCTGCATCCGATATATCGTACCCATCTGCATCCTACTGATTCTCATGCATCAGTTCGGGGTGATCTAAACACCTGATGCCATGGGGTTTCTAAAGGAATTCTTTTATCTGAGAAAATCAGACCGTAAGGTGATTCTCACGCTGCTCTGCGTGATTGTGGTTGCCTTGGGTGTCATCTTCCTGACCGGTGGTAACGACACATCAAACGCGTTGACGCCAGCCGACACCCTTCAGAAAGAGACCCGACGCGACACCTTCCAACATCGGCCCTACCGTGAGCATCAGAAAACGGTCTATGTCCGCACGAAGGTCATCTATCGCGATACGGCCTATCATCGGGGCAAGGCCCTGAGCGAGGCCGAATACGATTCTGTGAAAGCCCACTATCAGGTAAAGATCAAGGCCGGTGAGCATGTGGTACTGAATACTGCCGACACCACGGCCTTGAAGACGGTGCCCGGCATCGGTCCCTATTTTGCCCGAAAGGTGATGGAATATGGTCAGCGTCTGGGCGGCTATGTCAGCGTCGACCAACTCGATGAAATCGAAGGATTTCCCCTCGATGCCAAGGATTATCTGGTTATTGAGCATGCCACACCCCGCAGACTCAATGTCAACACCCTCTCGCTCAACGAACTCCGTCGGCACCCTTACCTGAATTTCTATCAGGCCAAAGCCATTACCGACTACCGTCGCCTGCATGGTCCTCTCCGCTCCCTGAGTGACCTGCGCCTCTCGAAAGACTTCCCGCCGGAAGCCATCAAGCGACTGGAGCCCTACGTTGAATTTTGAATAATAGTTAATAAATCATCACGAATGTTGAAGATACGAAGATTTTTCGTATTTTTGCAGAAGAAACTAAAACCAAAGGAAATATGTGTGAGTCATTATTGTTATTTGGAATTGGAATGCAAGAGATACTCGTTATCGCATTGATTATCCTGCTGCTGTTCGGCGGCAAGAAGATTCCTGAATTGATGAAGGGCCTCGGCAAGGGCGTGAAGAGTTTCAAGGAGGGGATGAATGAGGTGACGGATCTCACAAAAGACGAGAAGGAAGAGAAAAAGGATGAGTGATAGCGCGCCCATGACCTTCTGGGATCACCTCGACGAACTTCGTTCGGTGATCATCAGGACACTGGTCGTGACGGTGGTGGCTGCCGCAGTGGCCTTTTGCCTGAAGGATCAGTTATTCGAGGTTGTGTTGGCACCGCGTACCAGCGATTTCATCACCTACCGGGTTCTGGGTGTGGAACCTTTCAACATCCACCTGATGAACACCGGACTGACGGAACAGTTCATGGTACATCTGAAGACGGCGATGTATGCCGGCGTGCTCATAGCCCTACCCTATATCGTCTATCTCCTTTTCCGTTTCGTCTCACCAGCGCTCTATGACAATGAACGGCAATACGCCACCCTGCTCTGCACCAGCGGTTACCTGATGTTCATGGTGGGCACGCTGCTGAACTACTTCCTGATCTTCCCGTTGACGGTGAAGTTTCTTGGAACGTATCAGGTGAGTGCAGATGTGGCAAACATGCTGACCCTGCAGTCGTATATGGATACCCTGCTGATGATGAACCTCGTGATGGGCATCATCTTCGAACTGCCGGTGGTCAGTTGGATACTGGGTCGGATGGGACTGGTCAATGCCCGGATGATGCGCGCCATGCGCCGCCATGCCATTGTGGCCATTCTGGTGATAGCGGCCATCATCACCCCGACGACCGATGCCTTTACGCTCTTCATCGTGGCACTGCCGATATGGCTGCTCTACGAACTGAGCATACTTGTAGTGAAATCATCAAACTAAACAAAACTCCCAGATTATGCTTCGTAAAATCAGAACGATCCTTGCAACGGTGTTCTTCGTACTGATCACCCTGCTATTCCTCGACTTCACGGGAACGTTGCACCACTGGCTCTCTTGGCTGGCACAGATCCAGTTTCTGCCAGCCGTGATGGCCCTCAACGTGGTGGTAGTGGTGGCGCTTATCGCCCTGACCCTCATCTTCGGACGCATCTATTGTTCCATCATCTGCCCCTTAGGTGTGTTTCAGGATATCCTTGCCCGTTTCAGTCTGAAGCATCATAAATACAGTTATTCGCGCGAGGTGCGCTGGCTGCGCTATCCGGTGCTGGTGGTGTTCATCATCGCCGCCGTTACGGGCATCGGGTCCCTCTTCCAGTTGCTGGCGCCCTATAGTGCCTACGGACGAATTGCCACGATGATCTTCCAGCCAATCTGGAAATTCGGCAATAACCTCTTGGCGATGGTGGCCGAGCGTGCCGACAGTTATGCCTTCTATTCTGTTGATGTGTGGATGAAGTCGCTGCCGGTGTTCATCATCGCCGCCGTCACCCTCGTGGTGCTCTTCATACTGGCATGGCGAGGGGGCCGCACCTACTGCAACACCATCTGTCCTGTGGGAACCATCCTCTCGTTCTTTGCCCGTTTCTCGTGGCTGAAGGTCCATTTCGACACCGATAAATGCAAGAACTGCTCACTCTGCTCGAAGCACTGCAAGGCTGCCTGCATCGACTTTAAGACGCATACCGTGGATTACAGCCGTTGTGTGGTCTGCGGCAACTGCATCGCCAGTTGTAAGTTCGGCGCCCTCAAATATTCCGGTCCAGTTCGCAAATCCAGCCCTGTCGATAGCAGCAAGCGCTCGTTCCTCTTGGCCTCAGCAATGGTGGCAGGTGCTGCGATGGCCCAGAAGAAGGAGAAACTGATGGATGGCGGCTTGGCAGAACTCGAAGACAAGGTGGCTCCTGAGCGTCAGACACCTCTGACCCCTCCGGGCTCCCTTTCCTTCGACCATTTCGCCCAGCGCTGCACGGGCTGTCTGCTCTGTGTCTCGGAGTGTCCGAACGACGTGCTCCGTCCCTCTTCGGATCTGATGCACCTCATGCTGCCCACGATGTCCTACGAGCAGGGCCATTGCCGTCCGGAGTGTACGCGATGCTCTGAGGTTTGTCCTGCAGGGGCCATCCTCAAGGTCGACAAAGATGAGAAGTCATCCATCCAGATCGGTCATGCCGTCTGGATCAAGAAAAACTGTGTGGCCATCACCGACGAGGTGGAGTGTGGCAACTGTGCCCGCCACTGTCCTACTGGTGCCATCGAGATGGTGCCCCTTGATGAGAACGATGAGGCATCGCCCATGGTTCCTGCAATCAACGAGGCTGCCTGTATCGGCTGCGGCGCCTGTGAGTATGTCTGTCCGTCGCGTCCCTTCTCGGCCATCTATGTCGAGGGGCACGAAGTACACAAGAAGATTTAGTTTACAGTTTATAGTTTACAGTTTACAGATGATTACAAAGAAGGATAATAATATATCGAGGCGGAGTTTCCTGAAGATCTTTGGAGCCGGTAGCGTGGCTACTGCCGCCACACTGGCAGGCTGCAAGGGCGGCAACAAGGTTGGCAGTCAGGCCGCAGAGGAATACAAGAACCAGGTGGAGCCACCCGTTGGCAAGATGACCTACCGCGAGAACCCCAAGACCAAGGAGAAGGTATCGCTCTTAGGCTATGGCATGATGCGCCTGCCGACAAAGGTAGACAACGGCGACGAGTTTGATCAGGACATGATCAACAAACAGATCGACTATGCCATCGAGCACGGCCTCAACTATTTCGACACCTCCCCTGTCTACTGTCAGGGCCAGTCGGAACGCTGCACGGGTATCGCCCTGAAGCGCCACAAGCGCGAGGAGTTCTTCGTGGCCACGAAACTCTCCAACTTCAACCGCGACTACTGGCAGCGGGAGAAGGCCATCGAGATGTACAAGAACTCGATGAAGGAGTTGCAGGTAGACTATATCGACTACTACCTGTTGCATGCTGTGGGCGGCGGTATGGACGAGTTCAATGGCCGCTATGTCGACAATGGCATGCTGGACTACCTGATGAAGGAGCGCGAGGCAGGCCGCATCCGCAACCTCGGTTTCTCGTTCCACGGAAAACAGGAGGTGTTCGACGAGATCATAGCCATGCAGGACAAGTACCACTGGGACTTCGTACAGATAGAACTCAACTACCTCGACTGGGACTATGCCAACGAGATCAGCAAGAACAATGTCGATGCCAGTTACCTCTATGCGGAACTCCAGAAGAAGGGCATCCCTGCCGTTATCATGGAACCCCTGTTGGGAGGTCGTCTGGCCAATCTGCCCCAGTACCTGATGTCAGAGTTGAAGAGCCATGCCCCAGAGAAATCCGTGGCCTCATGGGCTTTCCGCTATGCGGGCACCCCCGAGGGCGTGCTCACCGTGCTGAGTGGCATGACCTATATGGAGCATCTGAAAGACAACCTGCTCTCGTATTGTCCGCTGGAACCCCTGTCTGAAGAGGAGATGCGCTACCTCGATAATGAAATCGCACAGAAGATTGTCAATCTGGAAAACATCCCCTGCAACGACTGCAAATACTGCATGCCTTGTCCTTACGGCATCGATATCCCCGCCATCTTCGTACATTATAATAAATGTAAGAACGAGGGGTCGCTGCCCATGGGCGTTGGCGACAAGGCCTATCGCAAGCACCGCCGCCAGTATCTCATCTCACTCGACCGTGTGGTGCCCCGCGACCGTCAGCCCGACCACTGCATCCAGTGCGGGCAGTGCGAGCCTCATTGTCCGCAGAACATCCGCATCCCCCGCGAGTTGCACAAGATCGACGAGATGATCGAACAACTGAAGCGCGACCCCGAGGGCACCGGCGAAGGCAACGCCTAAGCAAGCGGTTATCGGGCGATGATCTTCGCCGTATGAACGGTGCCCTGCTTATCGGTCACCTTCATCATATACACCCCATGCGCCTTGAGCGTACTGACTTGACGGCCGTCAGGTGTGAAGAATTCACGCTTGACGGCTTCTATTTGGTCGATGTCCGTCGTGGGTGTCTGGATGGCGGAGGGCTCTCCCGTGATGGCCACGCCAAAGCGCTGGGTGAAGGTGGTCTCACCATCGTTGACGGTTACAAACACGTAACCCACCCCACCCCGATTCGAAGCCGTGACATTCAGCACAGAGCCGTTCATAGCGGCCGTGAGGAAACCATTGTCACCAGCATTGACGATGTAGGTAGGTGTCACCTCCTGACCATTCTGTCCGTAGAAACCAGCGAAATAGGGCTTCACATCCATGCTGCCCTGCGCATTGGGCTCGATGATCAGATAGGGATGCGCCATCAGTTCCAGATAGTCTTCCAGCAAGGTCCAGCCGTCGCCATCAGGATCATCGTTCTGATTCGCCGTATTTTCATCGCTACCAATGATTCGCTCATACCAGTTGGGCATGCCGTCCTGATCGGTGTCCCAATCCTCAGCACGACGCTCCTCGGGATAGACCTCCCAGCCCTTACCTTCCGCATGCTCGGTAATATCAGCCTCGGTGTCGATCTCACCCTTGATGCTCGACTTGCTGCCCACATAGGTGTAAGTGCCGCCAAGTGTCTCGCGGATATTACGCTCGTGGTGCTCATCGCGCATCGGCATGGTGGCACCTGCATAACTGGTCACAATCTTCATGGCATCCTGGGCCGAGTGGATGGTGGCGTAACTCTCAAACAGGGGCTCGTCCACGCGATATGCATAGGTGGTGGGAATCGTACCGCCATTGGTGGCTCTGGCATTATAGGTCACATTCAGCGCATCCTGCGTCAGTGAATGATCCTTGTTCTCACGGATATTACCCTTGATATAAGCCTGGTTGATGCCCAGGGGATTGATGACTCCCTCGAACTCCTGCGTAAAGAGCAGGGTATGACGGGTGTCGGCACCCATCTTATAATAGTTGTTCACGAAATTCACAGCGTGGCAGTTGCCGTCGGTGGTACGCCCGTGCCAGTTGTAGACCACATTATTAAACAGGTCGAGACATCCGATGGGGATATTCTGTCCGTCCATACCGCCGCCCATGCTCCAGTTACGGCCTTCGCAGTTCACCAGCAGATTGTGGTGCCACGAGCCCGTGCGTCCGTCGATGGTGGCCGCATAGCCGTGATTGGTGCCCTCGTCATAGTTCTTATGACCGGCAATACCCAGAGCCTCGGAGATGACGCTATACTGGAACGAGACATTCTGTGCGCCACGTCCGCTCACCGTCTCGTCGGTTCCCCAGGCGGCTGTGCAGTGGTCCACTATGGCGTGGTCGGCACCCGCCACACCCATGGCATTGCCTGTGTTTACGCCAGGAATACCCAATCCGCGCTTAAAGCGGACATGTCGGCAGATGACATCCGAACCGATGTTGATGTTCGAGGCCTTGATACAGATGCCCTTGCCCGGTGCCGTCTGTCCGGCAATCGTGGCATAAGGCTTGGTGAAGTAGGGTTCGAAGTCGAGTTCGATGATTCCGCTCACGTCAAACACGATATAGCGGGGTCCGGTCATCTCCGTCAGTCCGTAGAGCAGCGTGCCAGGCTCCTTGCCCCCACTGAGGCTCGTCACGTGGTACACCTTGCCCCCTCGTCCACCGATGGCGTAGCGGCCATAGCCCTCAGCCTCGGGGAATGCCAGATGGCGGGGCTGGAACGACCACACCTTGCCTTTGAACACCTTTCCCTCGGCATCCACCTCGTCGACACGCCACCAATAGCGCTGCATCGACGAGAGGCCCGTCACAGCATATTCCGTAGCCGCACCCTCGTAGGCATAGTCGGTAGCCGCAGCCACCGCAGCAGAATCAGTGCCGATGACCAGCCGATGACCAATGGCCACCGTAGCCGCTGCCCACTGCAGGGTGTAACTGCCATTATCGGCATCGATGTGATAGTCCTTATCATTCGGAACGGGGTCCATCGCAATCAGGGGTGAACGGTCGATCAGCAGACCGTTGAGCATCACGTTCGTGGTCTGATAGGTATGACCCGTCTCCACTTCTGTGGTATAGGTAATTGTCACCGACTGGGTGGTCTGCAACACCTCAAACTCCACATACGAGAAAGTGGCATCGGCCATCTTCAGGTCGGTAACGGGGTTTTTCACATTCACATAGGGCACGCCCGTCTGCGAGGCCACCGCCACCTGTGTCACCGTGCCTGCGCTTTCTTCATCCGCCTGCGTCACATCCGTGCGCACCACATCCACGCGGATGGTGGGCATATCGCCGGTTTTCGGATCCTTATACACGTGATAGGCAGCCAGGGAATGCAGGCCGGCCGTCAGTCCCTCCAACTTCACCGAGATGCTGGTAGGGGTATCCGTCAGGTTGGGGGTATTGTCGTTGTCATTGATGAAAGCCGCCACACCGTCGCCCATCAGTCGCAGGCCCGTCTGCCCGTTCTTTCCTGCCAGAC
>Ga0310690_10004067_pt1 | contig 21232 bp, 37 predicted proteins | sample AusTroGonzalo_MG_2_FD_207661 | JGI IMG/M metagenome (GOLD analysis project Ga0310690, IMG submission 207661) | Bovine rumen microbial communities from tropical cattle in Woodstock, Queensland, Australia - Gonzalo_04 (v2) (version 2) | ecosystem: Host-associated > Mammals > Digestive system >... | reverse complement strand
ATATTCTTTCTTGCTGAATAATATTTCATCATTTCCCCCTTTTCGGTAAATACCGACTTCTTAACTCTTCCCATTTCAACTTGTACGGAACTAATAACTGTACTTCTTTTTCAAGCAGTTCAATTTTTGCTTTTAATTCCGTTATCATATCAGACATCAGCTCTTTAATAGTGCTTTTGCCTGTTTTCTTCAATATGCTGCTTCGGTATGAAGCAACTGTCGATTCTTTGATTTTCAGCTTTTTAGCAATTTCTTTCTGCATTAAGCCCGTACAGAGTAAATCCGCAATAATCTTCTCTTTTTTTGAAAGTTTAATCATTCTATCCAATCCTCAAATTTAACCTATTTGTGCGAAAATAGTAGTTTGTACTCCGCTATCCAAAACCTCATTAAATTTTTTTACAAACTCTTTTTTTATCTCAAATCCATAGGCTCTGCGACCCAACCTCTTTGCTGCTAATAATGTACTGCCCGAACCTGCACAGGGGTCTATAACCACATCATTTACATTTGTAAACAGTTCAATTAATCTCATCAATAAAAATATGCTCTTTTGTGTCGGGTGTATTTTGGGAGTTACATTATCCCTCTCATAAGGCATTGAATTAAATACCATTTGCCCTTTGTTATTGAACATTGGCAATTTATCCCGATAAAACAGAATCGCATACTCTGTATTGCCTACAATACGCATATTTGCTTTTAATACTTGCGGACTGTAATTTTTATAAAAACTTAACGGAATATTGTTTTTAAAGCCAAATTGCTTCGCTAACTCTATTAACTGAAATTGTTGCTCAAATGCACAAAAGATAATCAAACAGCCTGCTTTTCCTTTTTCTTTCGGCTCAGGTTTCAATAATTTTGAGCAAAAATGAAAGAACTCATGCAAGTTAAAATTTTTATCAGTATCAAAAAATTGTTTGCCTGCTAGGTTAGATTGTCCATTTTTAATATCACCGTCCACATACCATTGAGGATTACTCCCATAAGCGTTATTTCCAACATTATACGGAATATCAGCAATTACAAGCTGTGCCTTTGGTATATTGTACTGTTTTCTGTTTTGAAAACTATCATTTATCAAGTAAATCTGCTCTCTTGCAATTAAATCTCTATCTATCATTCTTCTTCACCACAAAAGCTTTCGGTTTAGTAACAACCTCTTGCTTTTCCTCTTGCCATAAGTAATCTCTTAAATCTCTGCCGTTAATAACCTTCTTGCGACCTCTTGAATGTATCGCATTATGACATTCTCGGCATACTGTAAATAGTTTTTGATTTTCGTTTATAAAGTCTTGTGTCCACGTTGACGGGTAAATAACCTTGCTTTTCTTATCTCTCTCACATTTTTGTTGAGGGAGAAAGTGGTGGACTTCAAGCCGTGCGTTCCAATGGTTGATACCGCAAATTTCGCAGTATAATTTAGGCTCGTATAACCGCCCTGTCGTAACGTCTTTATAAAGTCCTGTTTCCTTATCAAATCCGCTCCTAACCATAATTAAACTCCCTCAAATACTAATTTTCTCTGTCCTAACTGTTGCGTTTTTCCCAAGATAAAATCACATATAAAGTTTCTTGCGTAATCAGGGCTTATCATACTGCGTTCTTCTGAACATAAACCATTCCCTTTTGCACTAGGTAATTTTCTAACTACTTTTTGTTTTTTATCATTTTGAAAACTTTCACCATAAGTAGGTTTACAATTTATATACCAAAATCCTGTTGGCTTTTTAAAATAATCACCTCGTAGCATTCTGTTTTTATCATAGACCGCAGGAGAGCAAAGAAAATTGTTTTTAAGATAATGCATACTGTCATCATAAGGATTTTCAAAAATCATTCTTAAATTACGTTTGTAAACAATACCACAAAACATTAATAGATTTTCATACATTTTTGACCTTTTTTTGTTTCTATCAATAATATATGGAATACAATCAACAAGTGGTTTATGAAGTGCTGAACCATTAAAAAGAGGTGGGTTATTTGAGCCAGTGAAATAAATACACGGGAAAAACGCAATAATTAAATCATCCTCTGTTATATCGTCAAAGGCTGAAATACCCCCCCCATAAGCCTTTTCAATCTCCGCAAACAAGTCTATAACGTGGTCGGTTTCTCCGAAGTTATTTTGTATGTCATAATCTTCTGCCGGAATACCTAACTTTATAAACTCATTTTTGAAAGTTCCGCTCTGTTCAAAGAAACAATGTACTTTGCCTTTAATTTCCATAATTAAACCTCGCTCAAAAAGAAATCTTTAAATCTTCTCTTTGTTTCAGGGTTTTTTGTTCATTCTTCCGAAAGTGTCAACCCAAACTCTTTATGCGTATCAAAGAATTGCATAACGTGTTGTTTTATCTTGTTTGGTGCGTTGTAATAAAACGGGCTTTCCGATATCTGCCTTATTGTAAAATGTCCGTAGTACAAAACGTGCTTAATCAAACCCCAAACTTGTGTACCTTTTTTGTGAAATTTTTCCGCCTGTTCTAAAATCTCCGCTCTTTCCATTTCCTTTTCTCCTCTAATCTAATCCATATCTGTACCGTACCTCTTGCCAGTTGTCCGATACATAAAACCAACCTTTCTTCCTGTATGTAGCTTTTGCCTGTTCAACCGTGTACTTCATCGGGATAGCAAAACTGTAATCCCCGTTGTTAGTTGTAACCGTCAAATCCCAGTAAATTGAGTTTAAATCGGAATCGCTTGACCGATATTTAAAAAACGGTTCAATGTCTTTATACATCGGCATTGAGCGTTTTTCGTACCGTTTTAAAAACTCATCATATACACTGTCAAAATCTAAGTTATCCGGCAGCGTACGCTCTAAGTCCTCACTTTCCATTAAGGCTAGGTCATCGCTTGCGTTTGATAAAAACCTCAATGTCAGTCTGTCTACAAATCCCTTCTTATTCATCGTCTGCCTATCCTTTCAAGTATCGATTTTTTCTTATCAGTAGAGTAATCATCAGTCCATTTCCTGTTATTAAGCCAGTTATACGGTGATGAAATATACCTTTTCTCTATCTCGGCATCTCGTATGTAGTTTGTGTAATTTTTAACACCTTCTATGAGTTCCGAAAATTCGACAATATTCTCATCTATTAAGGTATTAAATACACTGAACGCTTTTAATTCGTCTTGCTTTTTAGGATATTTTGACCAAAAAATATCAAACAGACTCTTATTAGTTTCTGTTTGTGTTTGTGTTTGTGTTTCTGTTTTGGTTTTAGTTTCTGTTTTAGTTTCTGTTTTAGTTTCTGTTTGTTCAACTTGTCCAACTTGACCAACTTGACCAACTTGTCCAACTTGACCACTTTCGTTTTTTTGACCTAAACTGTATTGGTTATTGCCGTTTGGGTTATGATTGCCCCCGCAGTTTTGGTATTTTTGAACACTTGCTTGAACACCCATACAAAACATCGCTAAACTAGGTTCTTTCGGAAGTTCGCCCGTGATTCCGAATTTACAAAACTCATAACAGGCTTTTTCTCTCTCCCCTTCGGGCAATATGTTTATCGCATTAAAAAATGTTTCATAAAATTTAAAGTTTCTGTCTTTTTTCATTTTTTTATTCCTTAAAATGGTATTTCTTCTTCTCCAATTATCGGGTCATCTCCGAATTTAACTATATTTCCGTCTACTTGTTCAGTTACTTGTTCAGTTACTTGTTCAGTTACTTGTTCAGTTACTTGTTCAGTTACTTTTTCTTCCGGTTTCCAGTAGTCAATTTTCATATAATGTAAATCTTTTTCTTTGTTTATACCTAAAATGAAATTGACGTATTGCCCGTTCTCTTTGAGTTTATTCAACTGTTCAATAAGTTCATCTATCTTTATATAGCCTTTGTAAAGTTTACCGTACTGGGTTTCTTTTCCGGCTTTAAAATGTACGTTTAAAAAATCTGCCATTGTTACATCCTTTCGTAATTCAAATAAATATTCATTTCTTCTGCTTTCGCTATTACATAGTCAATTAGAGTAGTCATTTCTGCGGTATCGTATTTACTTGAGCCTATCCAACATTTATAAGTAACCATTCCAACATTCTTTGGGCTTGTAAATGTACCGCAGGGCTTGACTGCTCTAAGAACCTTTTTCAAACTGTCCTCTGCTTCGGGGAGTGCTGCGATATACTCGTATTTAGCATTAGAGTTTTCTAACGCAGCTATGTATATATCCATCGGGTCGTTGCCCGTTTCATCAGATACTTGTTGAATCAGCCCCCATAAAAGCGAATTTTGACGAAGCGACCTGCTATCTTTATACGGTTTAATATCAAGTCGGTAGTCTTTCCCCAATTCCAAGCCGACATTATACGGTAATTCAAATGAAATAACATTGTTGTTATTTCTTTTAAGCCGCCCCTTTATCTTCATCCGCTTTTAATTCCTCGTATCTATCCCAATAAATCTTATTTAACTCTTTGTTTGAGTTAATAAGTTGTTTTATTCCGCTTGCGTAAGTTTGCAAGTCTTTAAGCGTTGTTATTAAATCCATATCGGTTTTGTATTCTTCAAGACTTTGTGCAAGTTCCTGTTTGGGTTCTTGCTTTTTGGGTTCAGGTTTTGTATATTTCCCCATTTCAAAAACAATCTTGTTTTTATCGTCAACAATTTTTAGTTTGTTTATATCCCCGTTATCTGCGTAGCCTATTTCTTTAACTTCAAATTTTTGAAATTTGTTTTTTAATGCATATTTTCCGTTTGTGTTTTTTACTGTTTCTACTTGCACAAAAATAAATGGTGCTGAGTAAAGTTCAACTCCGATTCCCCACTTAAATCCTGCTCGTTTGAAACAATCGCTTGCCTGCCCTTTTTCTGCTTCGGTATTGCTTTCAGTTCCGCAATCCCATTTCCATATCCATTCTGATAAGTCGTTGGAATATATTCCAATTCCGCCGTACATTTTGCCGTCTATTACTTTAAAATCATTTTGCCAACTGTATTGCCCAAATTCTTCATCAAGTATTGCTCTATCAACTCTTGCTGTCTTATACAAAAGTAATGAGCAACCTTTTTCAGAAATTTGAGAAACACGACATTCAATTTCATCCGCTTTTAGTTTTCTCATAAATCCTCTCTTTCAAGTTGCTTCCTAGCAGTATCAAATTTTGTTATTGTTTGTTTTTCAAACGGGTTTTCTAACTTCCTTTCATAATCGCTTTGAGCAATTTCAAAATTTCTTTTGTTCTTATTGTAAAGTGTCGGAAAATCTCGCTTTTCTTGATAAAAATAATCATCTCGTTCAAAATCGTAACTCATGGCGTAACTCCTAGCCATCTAATAAAGTCTATTTGCGACCATAATTTGATTTGTTGCTTTTCGCTCTGATTCTCAGGTTCATCCAGCTTTTCAATAAGCCATTTTAATTTTGTTCTGATTTCTTCTTCTGTCTTCATTTCGCTTCCCTCCGAAATTTTTCAAGTAATACATCTTTTAAAATCAAAATCTGCCCAAGTCGGACAATATCATCAATGCCCTCTCTCGTTTCATTTTCTAATTCTTTGATTTTTTCTTTTATAATCTTTTCCATTTTTAAAACTCCTTTAACTCTTCAAGTGGCGGGAGCGGGAGTTTATCAAGCTCTTGTATCTGATTTTCAAGCAAAACCGTAACGGGCTTTGATTTAAAATCGTGAATCGCCCAAGCACAAGCCCCTACTGAAACTATCAGGCATAAAGTCAATGCAATAACTGCCGCTTTCAGCCACTCATATCTTTTTTTCAAGTAAAAAATCGTATTCTTAAAATCACGATTCAAATTGTGCTGCGTCCTGTTCATATTGCGGAACAGCTCTGTTATTGTGAAATTTTTCTCAAACTGTAATACCTTTGCCATAGCTTAAACTCCTTGTCCTTGAATGTAATACCATTGTGCGTTGGATAATAACTTATCACGCTTTGTTAAAAGGCTATCTCGTTGAGCGTCATTGTTCCAACAGATACGCTTTTCAATTTTCTTTTCTCTTTCAATTTCATTCATATAAAATCCTTTCAATTAAGTAATACTCTAAAAAAAGAGGGGTCTATGAAATACCACGAAAAAATGTTTATCAAATGTACAATATGTAAAGATTACCGACCCCTCGTATATCGGATATTTTAGAGGATAAAAAATTCAAAAAAATGGGCGGTGGTCAAAGTAATGAGTATGTTTACAAAGATAGTAATTCAGTAATAATTACCGCCCGGAAATAGGTAAAATAAAATTAGAAAAACGGGGTAATGTGTACTCTATAACTTGAACTTTATAAAATGTAAAAACATAAGGAATTAGTTACCCCGATAAAATCTAGGAAAAGCGGATAATTTAACATACAGAAAGGAGAAAAATTTATCCGCATAAAATGGAACTATAACGGTAGGAATTAAACCTACATCACTTGCGTTAATCACTCGCTATGTTACCGGCAATAAAAGTTTGATTAGGCTTTTATCCGTAACAGTTCAGGACTATACATTTCGTTATTCCCTGCCGGTTTCAAACTCTCGTTATAGTAAACTTGATGTCCGCCAAAAGCACTTGTTATAAAATGAGAATTAAATGTTTTGTATTACCTCTTTTGGCGAACTAAAATCCTAAGGTCAGCCCACTCATGCACATATCTCAGGATATAAAAATTTTTGCTTGTATTATTGATATGCAGTACGCTATGAATGGGCTTTATTAGAATTTTAATAAATATCTTATTCTGCTCTGTACACTTGCCGTATCGGATTTAGAGTTTAACCGTTCACCGCTTGTTTATCCTCTCATATAGCTTATTGAGGGCTGTTTATTTTTCTATCGCTGGCAGGCAGCTCTGCCATACAACCTCTTGCGAGGCGGTCGGGATAGTTCCTGCAACTTTATAATCCCGACCTTAATATTTTGTTATATACCGTTTGCCTTTCGGCTGTTTTTGGTATATGATACTTGCAGGAAAGTATCTTGTATTTAACTTTACTTTACAATGTTAGCAAATTGTAAAATATTTGTCAAGTAGTTTTTTAAACTTTTATTTTACATTACCTTACAATGTATCGTAAAGGCAATATTTGTAAGGTTTTTTATTTTTAATTGCTTGTCAATTAAAAATATGATACAGATACTGTATCATCGCAAAAATGAGGCTAAAACTATGAAATGGCAAGAGTTACAGGAAAAATTGATTTACTTAACAAAACGTAATATTTTAAATGTGGATTTTGCAAAAGCATTAAATATTACTCGTCAAAGCATTACTTTTAAAATGAAAAGTAATGTTAATGTAAGAGCTGACGAGAAAATCAAAGTTGCAGAATATTTTAAAATTCCCATAGAAGAGTTAAAAGAACAGGAAACAAGTATTTCTGAAACAACCGTGCCGGTACTTGGCGAAGTGTACGCTTCAATGGGAAACGGAGTTACTGTATATAACGAAAATCAAACAGGCACATACAGTATCAGTAATCAGTTAGCAAAAGAATTGGGAGTTAATCTCAAATATGCAACAATGATTTTTGCTTCGGGGGATTCGATGATGCCGACAATATACGGGGGTGATAGCCTTTTAGTCGATACGTCAAAAACTGAAATATATGACGGAAGAATTTATTGTGTACGCATAAACGGTCAGTTATATGCTAAAAGGCTTCAATTAATTCCGCCTGATAAAATAAAAGTCGTATCAGATAACCAAGAAAAATACGACCCGTTTTATGTAGAAAAGGACAGCACATTTGATTTTGAGGTCATCGGTGAAATACGTTGGTGGGGAAGAGTAGCAAAATAATGCTGAAATCCTTACTCTTATTCATAATAGCTTGGGTTTTGCACTATCTGATTATGAAATACATTTTAAAAAGATATTAAGTATTGTAACAATTTAAGTAAAAAACCCCCTCTATTTAGTGTAGGAAATCAACAAAAGGCATTGACAATATGTTATAATGTAAGTGTAATTTGATTGATAGAGCCTATGTAGGCAGAAGCCCAACGGTTGAAGCAATCGCTAAATTACAGGAGTTACTGTCTAAAGAGGGGAATGAATGCTTTATTGTTGTAATAGGTACTTTTCAAACACAGAGAAAAGGTATTTATTAGATACACACAGTAAACATAATCAGATTTTAGAGTTCGGGATATGCCCGAGATGTAACGTATTAAAAGCGTGCTTGACCTTTATAGATAGTCTTGGGAGAAAAAGGGAGTTAAAACCGAAAAAGCGGAAGGCTCAACAATTTATAAACGAGTGCTTGTCGCAGCCTTATTATGAGTTAAAGGATTTGAAAGAGAAACACGGCACAAAAAACAATATGTTTTGGCTGTATCAAACAAACGGTTATATAAAAGACTTTAACAATGAAACAAAAGGCAAATGTCTAACTGAAATAAAACAAGAAACTATTGACGCACCCGAATTACAGGGTGCTTTTCATTAAATGCTTTTCTAAATTTCCAAATTAATTAAGTAATACTATAAAAATCACCCCGAATTGTTCGGGGTTTTGCTTTATGAAAGTAATAATAGAAGAAAAAACAGAGATAAAGTTTTTTAAATGGGTGATTCTATCAAAGACAACGATACACAATAGTAAAGTGATAGAGAATGAGCCGTTATGGATAGATAATAAAGAATACTTTGAGCGTGAATTTAAAAATTGATGGTTATCCTCCTTTCAACAATGAAAGTAAATAAAGCGGTGCGGTAAAAAAGCCGCACCCCTCCTCCCAAGATACTTATTCAATATATGGAAAAAGAGTTACAAAAACAAGTTATTGATTATTTGCGAGACAAAGGCATATTTTGTTTTGCGATTACCCCGCCTGATTTCAAACGGGCAGTTTACGGTGTAAAATACGCTTTACCAGATATATACGCACTTCGTAACGGTGTAAGCATATTTATAGAATTAAAAGCAAAAGAGTATTCCAAAAATCACGCAGACCGTCAACAACGACAGTTTGAAGTCAGAAAAGAAATTATTAACAACGGCGGTCTTGCTTTTTTGGTTACATCGCTTGAAGAATTAAAAGAGATATTATGAACGAATTAATCGCATATTTAACGGCAATAAAAGGTTACGCAAAAAACATTCATTATACGGCACACGGTGAATCGTTTTACGGAAAACACATTTTTGCAGATTTAATATCAGACCCTATTGCTGAATTTATCGACAGTATAAAAGAAATATGTTTGCTTGGTAAATTCCCCGAAGGCGAAAGACCACTGGAAACATCCAAGTATGACAAAATGGCAGGTCTGTTATATCCTGCCACATCAGAAACAGACGACAAAGCAAACTTTAAAAACTTACAAGATTTAATTATAACCACATTAAATGTAATAGAAAAATTAGACGGTTTAACAAGAGGCGAAGAAAATCTAATTGGTGCAATAGCAGAACACTTACAAAAAATAAACGGCTTGTTAAACTTACAGAATGAGGAGTAAACAATGGCAAATTATACAGTACCGGCAAATGACTGGACAGACATAGAAACTTTATTAGACACAGAATACGACAACACGGCAGATTACGCACTTTATACAAACGAAATTCCTCTAGGATTATTGCAGTTTGAAGTAGCAGACACAAAGCCTACAAACACAGGTAAACTTTTAAGAAGTTTTACTACACAAGAAATCGGCACAAACGTAGGTGGCACAACTTGGGTAAAAGCAACAGCTAACCCGATTGAAATTTATGTCTATGAAAACCCATCAGCGTAGTATATGTTTCAAATAGAAAAGCAAAGCATTTTTAATAATACTTGCTTCGGTACAGTCTAAAATCTTTTGTGCTTCTTTAAGCATTAAATCAAGTTCTTTTGAAATGTTAAATGTTTTTCTAACCATAATTGTAATAAAATGTCCTCTATTTTGATATTATATTACAATTTTATGTCAAATCAATAAAAAGGTCAAGATTATGGCAAAAAGAAAAATGTCAGAAAATAGTTTAAAGAATTTAGAATTGGCAAACCCAGAAAATAATTTTAATAACTCGGAAGTTGCTCGGATGGCACAGAAGAAATCGGCCAAAAAAAGAAAAGAGAATAAAACACTCGCTCAATTATTAGAAATCGCATTAAAACTTCAAAATGAAGAAACAGGCGAAGTAAACGAAATAGCGATGACAAATGCAATAATAAAGAGAGCGATAAAAGGTGATGTTTCAGCCTATACAGTAATAAGAGATACTATGGGGCAGAAACCAACAGACAAACAAGAGATTACAGGAAATGTCAATATTCCTCCCACGACATTTAAAATACAACCTGTAAAAGGTATAGATGAACTTTGAAAAGCCATTTGAGATACCTGAAAAATTACTTTTCTTATTAACAGAGAAAAAGCGATACAAGATAGCATACGGGGGGAGAGGTTCAGGAAAATCTTGGACAGTGGCTAGATGTTTGATATTGCTTGCGATGCAGTCGAAGGTCAGGATATTATGCACAAGACAGTTGCAGACCTCAATCGCTAATTCGGTTCATAAACTATTATCAGACAGTATCGAGTTATTAGGATTATCAGAATACTTTGAAATAACGAGAGACACAATAAGATGCTATAACGGTTCGGAGTTCTTTTTCAAAGGTATTCAGAACAATATAAACGAAATCAAATCAATAGAAGGTATTGATTTTTGTTGGGTAGAAGAAGCGCAAAGCGTAAGTAATGATAGTTGGGAAGTATTAATCCCGACAATTCGTAAAGAAAACTCTGAAATATGGATTACATTCAACCCTGACAGAGAAGAAGATGCGACATATCAACGCTTTGTAAAGAACACACCGCCCGACAGCATTTTACAGCTTGTTAATTACAACGATAATGCGTGGTTTCCCGAAGTCCTTAAAAAGGAAATGGAATATTGTAAAGAGGTTGATTTTGGCAAGTATGAGCATATATGGTTAGGTAAGACCGTAATCGATACCGAAGCCCAAGTTTATCACGGTAAATTTGAGTTAAAAGAGTTTGAAACACCCGAAAAGGTTACACTTTATTATGGTGCTGACTGGGGTTTTGCAAATGACCCAACCGCAGTAATAAGATGTTTTATAAAAGAACAATGTTTATACATTGATTACGAATCAGGCGGTGTTGGGATTGAGTTTGAAGAATTGCCGAGTCTGTTTGACAAAGTTCCTGAAATAAGAAAATGGGATATAAGAGCAGATGCGGCGAGACCTGAAACAATATCCTATATGTCAAGGCAAGGTTATAAAATAAAGGCTTGTCCGAAGTGGAAGGGTAGCGTTGAAGACGGTATCGAATATATAAGAAGTTTTCGCAGAATATACGTTCATCCACGTTGCAAACACACTTACGAAGAATTTAAGTTTTATTCATATAAACAAGATAAGAACACAGGCGACATATTGCCGGTTGTATTAGATAAAGACAATCACTATATGGATGCTTTAAGATACGCTCTTAATCCATACATTCAGAAAAATATTTCAATTTTAGAAGTTTTATAATGACAAAAGAAAATCAACAAGTTAATAACGGTTTGGCTAGTGCGTTGAGCCTCGATGAACAGAGCATCAACTCAATGAATAACCCAAGCCCAATATACAAAAATGCAAGCCCTTATATTTTGAGTTTGCATTATATTCCGCTTGCTAATACCTACAAATCAAATGGTTTTGCAGCTACGGCAGTTGATTTGCCCGTTTCTGACGCTTTCAGAGATGGCGGTTTTGAGATTGATTCAGACACGTTAAGCCCTGATGAAATCCAACAGTTAGAAGAAAAGATGTCAGACTGTAACGATGTCGAAACTCTTAAAGATTGTTTGCGTTGGGGTCGCTTATACGGTGGTGGTTGCATATTAGTAAACACCGAACAAAAAGCAGATACCCCTTTTAACCCTGAAACAATAAAGGGTAAAGAGGTTGAGTTTTTGGCAGTTGACCGTTGGCAATGTATTCCTTTAGCTTCAAGTTTATATCTTGCAGAACAGTTTATGCTTCAAGACAATTTGCATAACGAAGGCAAAGAGATAATATTTGACAAGTCAAGAGTATTTACTTTCACAGGCAAGACACAACCCTATTATTTGAGAAATCTATTACAGGGTTGGGGTGCTAGTATATTCGAGGACATAATCCCTCAATTAAACCAGTATTTAAAAGCAAACAGCGTTATTCTTGAACTGTTAGACGAAGCAAAAATTGACATATTAAAAATAGCAGGGTTATCTGATTTACTTTTGTCATCAGAAGGTGAATCAGTTGTAAGACGCAGAGTTGATATTGCAGCAGCGAATAAAAACTATAAATCAATGCTGACAATGGACGCAAACGATGATTACGACCAAAAACAATTAAGTTTTGGGAGTATCGACCAAATGCTTGAAAAGATATTTTTGCTTATATGTTCTTGCTTGCGTATTCCATATTCAAAGATATTTGGTAAGGGTGCAAACGGACTTGGCACAGGTGCAGACCTTGACATTGAAAACTACAACGCAATGATTAACTCTGACATCAGAGTACCGGCTACAAAAATATTGAAGCAGATGATTGATATTAGATGCTTTCAGTTATTTGGTCGCAAAATACCCGATTTAACGGTTAATTGGAAACCTTTGCGGGTAATGAGCGAAAAAGAAGAGGCGGAAATACAAGCACAGAAAATAAACAGTTATATACAGTTGCAACAAGCGGGCATATTAAGCCCGAAACAGGTCGCAGAAAAACTCGCAGTCGAAAAGATTGTTGCTTTATCAGATGAAGAAATAAATGCTTTATCTGACGAGGTACAGGCAGACGAGTTAAGCGAATTTACCGAAAATGTAAATGTTAATAACTCTTTATGGTCAAAGGTCAAGAATGTTTTTAAAGCCGATTAAATACAAAAAAGCATATGAAAACATAATCGCATCAAAAATCATTGTTTGGATGTGGGTTAATATCTATCAGGAATGTTTTAATATCCTTAAATCAAACGAAGTAATGAATGATAGTAATATTATTCGTGAAGCGATAATGTCAGGCAAAATTCAGTATTCTGACGGGGTGTTTACAGGTAAGTTTACAAACGCTATTGCCACAGAACTTGAAAAAATGGGTGCAAAATACTCAAAATTTCGTAAAGGGTATTTGTTAGCAAAAGAGAAACTCCCGACAGAGATACTTTGGGCGGTAGATACGGCAAAAGCGACAGCCTATGCCAAAGCAACAGCGATAAATCAGTTTTTACTTAATCAATTATTAAATCTTGGCAAGCTAACTCAAAAACTTGTATTTGACGAAGCAGTCAATGCAATAATGAAGAACTTGCAAGAGAGAGTTTACAGAAACGCAAAGCAGCATAAAATTGAACTTATAACGCCAAAGTTAGATGATTTTATGCAGAATGAAATTGCAAAACGCTATACAAACAATCTTAATTTTTGGATTCAGAATTTTGAAACCGAAAAAATTCCTATAATGCGAGATGAAATAGCCAAAATGGCTAATACAGGCAAGAGCGTAAAAACTATTGCTGATTATATAACGAAACAGTTTGGAATTGACCAAAAACACGCAAAATTTTTGGCAAGAAACGAAAGTGCAATAGCAACTTCAAGTTATTTGTCCGCAAAGTATGAAGCAGAAGGTTTCACACATTTTCGTTGGCACACGATAATGGATGGGCGAGAAAGAGAGAGCCATAAAAAGTTAAACGGTGAACTTTGCAGCTTTGCAAATCCTCCTATTATAGATGAAAGAACAGGACAAAGAGGTTTGCCAGGACAAACATATAATTGCAGATGCACATTTTCACCTGTTATAAACGGTGAGTTTTTAAAGAATAGAAAACAGATGTATAAGGCACAAAATAGCCTTTTGGAGAAGATTAAAAATTGCTTAAATCTCAAAAGAAAAACAGCTTAATAATAAATAATGCAATAGAACTTGGTGAATTAACAACTGAAGCAAACGGCAAAGGTCGTAAGTTTACATCAAGATTTATTGAACCTGGATTGGCGAAGTACGAACAATTCGGAATGGTTTATATCCCTAAAGAGACATTGGACAGCTTTATCGACACAATGGTAGGATGCCCTGTTATTATTAAACATAAAGATATAACAGATGCAAATGCTGACAAAGAGAGAGTCGGAGTAGTCTCAAGGGTGTGGTATAATGATAATGACGGTTGGTTTTACTGTGAGGGAGTCCTATTCAATAAACAAGCTATTGACCTTGTTATAAATCAGGGATGGAATGTTTCTTGCACATACGACTTCGAAAGCGACTTTAAAAAAGGCACATATCACGGTGCAAAATATGATATGAAGTTCACGGGTGGTGAATTTTTACACCTTGCATTAGTTCCTAACCCTAGGTACGAGTCCGCCAACATAATTATGAATAGTAAGGATGAACCAGATACAGAAACTATCTTTTTAAGCGGTCTTAAAACTATCATTGAAAACGCACTTGATAACGGTTTATCTGATGAGGACAGAACTGTATTGAATGGGTTAAGTGAGATTTTTAACGGCAAAACAAACATTAAGGAGCAGAAATGACACTAATAGAACAAATAAAAGACTTAATCAACAGAGTAGAGAACGCAAGGAACTTTGACGGTTCAGAAGGCAAGTGGGTAACCATAAAAGGCACACACGTTTTTATTCCTGACGGTAAGAGCGTTGAAGAAGTAATGGAAGAAAAGGGCTGGGGTTCTGAAAGCAAAGGAACAGAAAAGAAATCAAAGAAATCCCACGAAGATATTATTGCCGATTTTGACAAAAAATACGATGTTGATAAAAACGACAAAGGCGAAAGTTGGTATGACAGAGCCTCTGTAAGCGAAATAAAAACTGATTTAAAAAGTTATAAAGATACATTAGATGAATACCAAAAAGAAATTGATAGAGTTGATAAATTAGATGATAAGTACAAAACAGGTGCAATGTGGCAACACGAAATTAAGCCTAGATACGAAGAATACAAAAAGGCTATTCCTGAATTAAAAGAAAAAATAGGATATTTGGAAGCACATTTAAACAAGAAATCCCCCGAAACTCCGAAAGAGGGGAAAAGAGAAAGACGTGATGTTTCACCCGAAGATGTTGGATTAGAGAAAACATTAGAGGGCGGAATAAAAGAAACTCACGACCAATATGGAAGAACAATATTTACAAAAGGAAATAAATGGGCAAATGTAAGTTCTAATGGTGGCAGGTCTGACAGTTGGATTGCTGCTTATGGCTTAACTCATAAATCAGCGATTTCTTGGGAAAGAGAAAAAGGTGTAACGGAAGAACAATTATTAAACTCCCGTTGGTTTAAAACTGAAAAAGGTGCAAGAAAATGGGCGTTGGAACAGTTAAAACGTATAACTGCCGACAACTCACTAGAAGAAGCATTTACTGAAGCATTGGCAGAGATTATTTTAGAACAATAGATTTTATAAACATATTAGGAATTTCGAGGCTATCCCCAAAGCCTCTAATTTTGCATACAAAAAACACAAAGGAGTACAAACAATGAATGATTTAAAAGAACAAATCAAATCACTTCTTCAAAGGGTTATGAACTCTGATGATAAACCCGAAGAAAAAGAAGTGGAAAACGCTGATGTTGATAAGAGAAAACTTATTGACGAAGTGGCAGGCATTATGAAGTCTGCAGGTTGCGATGATGAAGTTATCAGAACTGCAATCGCAAAAATGGAAAAAATCGGCTATGACAAATCGGAAGACGGCGCAGCAGACAATTGCGGAAAGAAAGCAAAGAACGCTGACGATGAAGAAAAAGAAGAAAAGTTCGAAGAAGAAAAAGAAATAGCTGAAAACAAAAAAGCTAAAAACGAAGACAAAGAAGACGACAAGGAAGACGACAAAGAGGAAAAAGCAGAAAACAAATGCAAAAACTCTATGGATGACGTCAGAAAAGCCGTTTTTGGTGGAAAGTCTGAAAAACAAATGAATTACATCCCTCATTCTAAAAGAATTGAAATGGGAAATAACTATTAATAAAAGAAGGAGTAAAAAACAATGACACAAGCATTTAGTTTGACGGGAACAAGCATTACTCCTGCTAAAGGACAATATGCTTTACTTCCTAATTTACCACAAGAACACAATGTAGAGTTCTATTCAGGTACATCAACTGACACTTTGCCTGTTGGTGCATTTGTTAAACTTTACGGTTCATCAACATCAACAGACCACCCGATTGCAGCAGTTTGTGCTGTAACAGATGTTCCTTACGGAATGGTTGTTTATGATGTTAGAAAATCAGCTTACAAAGTAGGCGAACGCTTTGCGATTGCAAAAACAGGCGACACGGTATGGTGTGAAGCTGGCGGTGCAGTTGCAGTAGGCGCAAAAGTACAATTCGCAGTATCAGGTTGGAAGGTCGATGATTCAACCACAGCAACTTACGCATATGTAGGTATTGCAAAAACGGCAGCAAGCGCAGCAGGCGATTTAATTCAGGTTGAATTGAATTTTAATCTTGGCGTTGGGTCATAGAAGGAGATTAAACAATGAGTAATAAAATCGGTATTTTTACAGAAGAACAATATGCTGACAGAATGAGACATCAGGTTTCAAACTCCGGCATTGGTTCTACAACAGGCTTGGAACAAGCCATTGAAACAACTACACAAATCGTATCAGGTGTAGTAAACACTTTATATTATGAATTAATGGGTCAGAAACTTTCTGATTTCGTTAAAATTGAAGTTGGCACAGGTGCTTATTCGATTAACTTATTCCAATATGCATCGGCTTATGTAGGCGACCCGTTCAAATCAGGTTTGATTGAACCGACCGCATCAGGAATTAACGCAGATGCTAATTCGAACATTAAAATTGGTTCTTTGACTATTCCTAACAACTTCTGGAGAATGAAATATAATGTTCGTCAAGAACTTATCCAAATGGCAGCAAGAAACGCTGAAACTTTCTCAATTATTGAAGAAAACGAAAAAGCAAGAAAGAAAGTATGGGATTTAGGCTTACAGGAAGCAACATTCAAAGGCTTGGGCGATGGTAAATCTTATGGTTTGTTAAATCAGCCTAACGTAACAGTTAATACTACTTTGATGACTGCTGAATTGGATGCAATGAGCGATGCTCAATTCCAAACATTCTTGGCAACAGTAGCAGGCGTTTATGCAGCTAACTCAAACGGAACAATGATGTTCAACAGAATGTTAATACCTCAAAAGGCTTATCTTGCATTGCAACAGCCTTACGGTGCATTCGGTGAAACAAGATTGTCTGTTATGCAGAGAGCATTTCAGGGTATTGTTGGCGATGATTTCAAAATCGTTCACGCAACATATTGTACAGGTGCAACAGCAGGCGGTAATGCATCTAAAGGTCGTTATGTATTCTACAATACAAATGAAGACAACCTGATTATGCACTTACCGAAACCATACACACCTTATCCGTTATTCCCACAAGGTGCATTAGATTTGATTTCTGATTCAGAAGGTCAATTTGCTACACCTTATGTAAAACGTACAGGTTCTATGTTGTATGCAGATGTTCAGTGATAGCTAAAAAGAGAGGGAACTGAAATGAAAATACAAAACAATAACACATATTCGATTATGTACGGTATGGACTTTGTAAAAGCCGGTGAAGTTGTTGAAGTCGATGACAAAACAGCTGAATTGCTTTTAGCACAACCGAACGTAGTAGAGTATGTTTCAAAAGAACAAGTTGCTAATTTGGAAGATGAGAACAAAAAGCTCAAAGAAGAATTGGCAAAGGCAAAAGCTGCTACTCCTAAAAAGAAAGCAGTAAAGAAATAAGTATCATTGGCAGGGGGTTCTTCCCTCTGCCTTGATATAACAAAAGGTTTATTATGGACTTAATAATTACACCCGAAGACTTCAAAGCACAATTTCCGAGATTTACGCCTGTTTACTTACCTATATATGTAAGTAAGACGTATTATCAGAATGATATTGTATTTTATAATAATAAGTTTTATCAATGTATAGTGGCAAGCACAAATAATATCCCAACCAATACGACAGATTGGAAGGAAACAAACGGAAACGTTTTAAACTATACACAAGATAGCGACATTTTAAACGCTATTGCAGAGGCAAGCGTTAATTTTAACGAGGGCTTATTTACAGATAAATGTACTGCAAAATTAGTGTTCTTGTACCTTGTCGCTTACTATTTAACAGTAGATTTTCAAAACGCTATGTCTCCGATGGGCGGAGGCGGAATAGTACAAAGTAAATCCGTAGGCTCTGTATCGGAGAGTTACGCTATACCACAATGGATGTTGAATAACCCGTCTTACGGAATGTATGCAGTAAACGGATATGGCAGAAAGTATTTGTCGCTAATCAGACCGTATCTACTCGGCACTATTATATTATCAAAAGGCAGAACGACCACAGACTAATGGGCGAAATAAAAGCAAAAGTTGAATATGGCAAGTTAAAAGAACTTGTCAAAAATATGAGCAAAGAATATATAGTAAAGGTTGGATTGCTTTCTGATAAAGGCGGTGCGGAAGAACGAGGAGAAAATTTAGATAACGCAGGACTTGGTGCGATACAAGAGTTTGGATGTGATATTAAAATAACTCCCAAAATGGCTGCTTATCTTGCTATAACTGCAAAAGAGTTAGGTTTAGAAAAACTCGAAACTAAAGGCGATGGATATGTTCACATTCCTGCAAGGTCATTTCTACAGATGCCTTTAACATCAAAAAACAGAGTTATAAACGAATTAAAAAAACAATTACAGACAAAAGATTTAGAGGACATAATCTCATATTTTGGGAGAACAGGGGATTTGATGACACTTGCGGTTATGCTTGGCGCAAGTGCAAAAGAAGTAGTAAATCAGGCATTTCAAACACAAGGTTTTGGGCAATGGGCAGCAAATAGTCCTTATACAATCGCAGCCAAAGGCTCTGCTAATCCGTTACAAGATACTGGCGAACTTTGGGGAAAAATAGATTTTGAGGTTGAAAAGAAATAATGGCAAGAAAGAAAAAAGAAGAAATTAAAGAAGAAATTAAACAAGAAGAAAAAAAAGTTGTAAAACACTATATCATAAAAGGTCGTAAAGAATACGAAGTTAAGGATGAAAATGACTTACAGTTTTAATCCGCTTGCAACTTTAACGAATATGCCTAATATGAGTACAACTTTGAACGGTTGGGAAGCACCGCTTGAACTCATAAGACTTGCACAAGTCGTAACCGATGGCGATGTTACAACAACAGAGCAGACAATCACCTTTCAGGGAGTTTGGCAACCTCTTAATATGGAAAGACTTATGTCAAAACCCGAAGGGCAAAGGTCGTGGAGTTGGTTTTGGATTCACGCTAAAGCAGGCACTCTCAATCTTAATACGGCTGATAAAGTAATCTTTCAGGGGAAACGATACAAGATTATGAGCAAAAAAGATTACAGTTTGAACGGATTTGTCGAGTATGAGGCAATACTTGATTTTCAGGAATAATTATGCAAAAAGAAGTAGAAAAAATATTTGTCGATTTAATAAAAACATACTTGGCATTGCCTGATACTTACGGAAAAGACGAAAACGGAAACGACATCCCGACAGTTGTAATCAGAGGACAGAATGTAAAACTGTTTAATACTCCCAAATTACAAGTAACGGTTGCAACTCTTGGCTCAAATGTTTTTGCAAACAGACGTGAACAATTTGAAATGCTTGTAGAAGGTCAAACTGTTTATTGCGAAAAGGTTTTTGTAAATGAACAAAGACAGATGCAGATTGATGTTTATTCCCGTAATAACGAAGCAAGACAGAGATTTTGGGAAGTGCAGGCAGCATTAAACAGTGATTATTGCCAACAATTACAAGACAAATATCAATTCCGAGTAAGTAAAATGTCTAACTCCTTTAATACATCGGGATTAGAGGGCGGTTCAGATATAAACAGATTTTCAATAAGATTTAATTGCCTGACGTGGCAGGAAAAAGTAACACCTATTAACTACTACGATAAATTCAGAACACAGGCAAGAGATACAAACACAAATATATTTGCAGATTTTATAATCGGAGAAATTGGGGAATGGAATCAGCCTTATTTTTCACTTGTAAACTACTCTAACATACAAAATAATGAGTATTTGCAATATCAGGGTGGTTTTTCAAATTACACAAACTTTGAAGAATTAGAAGGCGGTTTTGTTGATTATGAAAAATGCAAAGAAGTATATAAAAGAGTAGGTTTAACTCAATAAGAAGGAGATTAGAAATATGACACAAATTGCATTAACAAACGTGATAAATGTTTCTCTTTCATCTTTGCCACAGGGGTTGTCAAAGTATAGAACAAACAATATGGCGTTGTTTGTTGCCACAACGTATGCACCTGTAGAACCCTATATCGCTGCGGTATCGGCTGCAGACGTAGAGGCGGCATATGGAAAAAACTCACCTGCGACAAAAATGGCAAGAGCAATATTTACACCTGCATTTAATTTAAGAACAGGCGAAGGAACATTATATGTATTTCCTTATAGTGGAACTATAGCCCAACCTGCAAGCCAAACAACAGCAAGCCTTACAAGTACCCAAATAGAACATTTTAAGGGTGCAACTGGTAAACTAACAATAGGTATTGATGGTGTAGATTATACAGTAACAGGTCTTCAATTTAACGAAAGGTTAGAAACTATTGAAGACATAATAACTGTTTTAAAAAGGGCTAATCTTGACTGTGATATTGTGCTATCAGGTACAGATAAAATTAAATTTGCATCGAGACGATTTGGCACAGATAGTTCTATTACATTAAAAGCTACCGCAACAGGAACAGGGTCAGATTTATATGGTGCAAATTATTTAGACGGTGCAAATGCCACTACATCAGCAGGGACAAACGCAACTGGTACGACTCTGGCAGAAGCAGTTGCGGATGCAGAGGAACTGGCATTTTTTGGCGGAGTTTTAACAACTCAACCCTGCGACAATGCAACAATTTTAGCCAACTCAACTGCATTACAAAGTACAGACCATATATATTACGAAGTAACACGTTCACTCAAAAACATTGGAGTATTAGGTGCAAGTATTAAATCAGCAGGTAATAGTAAGACAAGATTATTGGCATATTCAGGCACAACCGATACTTCGGCAGTAGGCGCACAAAGATATAATTATGCAAAACAAGCAATCGCAACCTACGCTACAATAGCATCTTCAACAAACTACACAGGAACAGATACTTGCTTGACAATGAACTTAAAAACATTAACAGGTATTTCACCCGATTTAAACTTAAATC
>Ga0310690_10004066_pt1 | contig 21232 bp, 41 predicted proteins | sample AusTroGonzalo_MG_2_FD_207661 | JGI IMG/M metagenome (GOLD analysis project Ga0310690, IMG submission 207661) | Bovine rumen microbial communities from tropical cattle in Woodstock, Queensland, Australia - Gonzalo_04 (v2) (version 2) | ecosystem: Host-associated > Mammals > Digestive system >... | reverse complement strand
GCTCAACTTGGTGATTATTATGGTGAAAAAACGATAAGTTGTGTTAAACTTGAAGTTTGGGCCGATGGTCCTATTGAGTTGCCGGAATCACTTCTGCGCGAGCTCATAGAAAAGCGTGAAAACAACTTCTAAAAGACGGGACAGAGTTATACTCTGTCCTATATTTTTAGGCAAATCACCATCAACCATGGTGGTCGCGCAGAACAAAGTAAAAGAAATTCCAAAAATTTTGCCATTTTAGCACAAAATTCTGTACGAACCTTTTAGAAAAGTTCACATTTATACAAAAAGGAAAACTTATAAGTATATACGTATACGTATATATGTATACGTAATATATGTACATATAATATATACGTAAAGAAACAACGTAACACCTCCCACCCAACAACCAAAAGCAGAAGAGCTGTGTGAATTTTGCAGAAAAATGTGAGCGCCCAAGCGCTCCATTTTTTTGTCTAAATTCTCCAGCGAAGCGGCGAGCTGCGCTATCAGCTCCGCGATTTCGGCGATAGCCGAAAGCGCCGTATACGTCATTACATATACGTATTATATATAAGTAATACTTATAAGTATAAATTATACGTAACGGGGCAGCGCAGCTAAACGATACGAGCAACTGCGATGACTTCCGAGTATGGTGGTCGCGCAGTCCAACGTAACACTTCAACGTCTACTTCTAAATATACATATACGTAAACGAACGTAGTGAGTTACCTATTCGAACGGGGCAACTTTTATAAACTCCGATCGGGGCCGTATACCAAACATATAAGTTATACTTATAAGTATATACTATATAGTATATACTATAACGTAAAGGGAAAGTATGTCGTGAGCCATACGGTTAGTTTCGCCGATTGAACGGTCTTGATGCGGAGTGGAAACCCTACGTAGATTTTTGGGTAGGGAATGGTGGGACTGTTTCTTGTTGAAGTGGATGCCAAAATTTCTCCACAAATCAAATTTTCGTTTCTCTTCCAAAAAAAATTGCTCTGTTTTTTTCCGAAAAAATAAAACCTACCTTTCGGTAGGCTTTACTCTTACCATTTGTTCAATCTCTCGTCAAATACCCTATCAAGCAGATCCTTTTCCAGCTCAATCGGACCATCTTCAAACCCTTCAACTGAAAACCTTACAATATTGGTTTCTCCGTAGTAATTTACGAGCTTTTCAGTAGCATTCACGTAACCACTAGCATAAAGAAGTCCAAATTTTTCATAATTGTGCTCTTCAATCTCGTCATAGGCGCAAACATAATACTTAAACGGATACATTTTATCACTTTCCTTTCATTTTTAGAACTTTTTCTTTATTTTCTATATAAATTATAACAAAAATTTATAAAAATTGCAAATTTTTTAGAAAGAATTTTACTTTTTAGAGAAAAATCCTACGAAAATTGGGTAATTTGCCCCTAAAATTAGGTAGAAGTAGTCTTTTTATAGGAAATTTTCTGAAAAATTTCGGAAAAATTGCGAAAAAAGCTTGATTTTTTCTGAAATTTATGGTATAATTAAAGGGGAAATATAAATATAAATATATACTACGATTTGTAGCTTTGTCAAGTTTTACGTAGCTATGCGGCAGCTTGAAATTTGTTATTGTGCGGCCGAGCTCGCTTATGAACGCGCACTATGTGACGCTTATGAATGCTCCGGATGATGGTCGCGCAGAAGTAAGTAAAAGAAAAGACGAAAGACTACCGCAGAGCGGTAGTCTCCCATCTACTACTTATTATAAAGGAAGTTAAAAAGTGGTGTATATGCGTTCCGAAGGGGAGGGATTACGCTTTCGCGTAACCCTTTGCAGTTCTACCCTTAACCTTAAGGTCGGTGGAAACTGCGATGCCAGAATCTACGAGTTTGCGAAGCATTGAGCTTGCTTTCTGAACCGAAGTGATCTCGGGAACCTGAGCGGCAAGATCGGAAGCGGTCTGAGGCTCATCAGTCAGGCAAGCAACGAGAGCATCATAGATGGGCTGCTCTTCGGCTCTCTTCTCAGCAAGTTTCTCTGCTTTCTTAGCATTAGCTGCATCAAGCTTCTCAATAGCGGTCTTTGCGAACTCGTTAAGCTCGTCGTTTACGTTTGCGTTGATAACTGCGGTGTAGAATTCTCTGTTAGTCATAATAATACCCTTTCTAGCGTTGGTCGCTACCCTAAAGTTTTTTATTTTTTAGAAGTGCGAGTTACTTTTTATTTCTCTCTCACTTTCTATATATATTATAACAGAAATTTAAGAAAAAGTCAATTTTTCTTTTCCCTTTCCTAGCCGATAGCCGGTTTCCTATTATAATATATATGGAAAGGAAAGGAAGGGCGGAGTGCAGGGAACCACGGCGGGCGAATAGCCATATCTGCCCGGCTTTCTCGGGAGGCCGCTCCGCGCGACCTTGAAAGGAAGTAGTAGAACGAAATGGCTCTTGTCCCCTACGGGAATCTTGGTACTTATATTCAATCTCTCTTCACTTTCTATATATATTATATCATAATTTTTTATTTTTTTCAAGTTTTTATATCCTATTTTTTCGGGGGAAGCGCGGTTCAGTTATTTATAGTGGAGAACCGGCTTTAAAGCCCACTCTCAAATTACTTTTTAAGCAGCACTAACTGCGCGAATACTTGCAATTTGAGGAAGGATTCTTTCCTTACCTTCTATATATATTATAACAAAAAATTGAAAAAATTTCAACTTTCAGTAGGCTTGGAGTTTAACTTGGCGAGCTTCTGTGCTCTCTTTTCGGCGTCGCGCTTAGCTTTAAGCTCGGCTTCTTTCTTTTTCTTCGCGGCGGCTTCTGCCTTATTCTTGCAATCAGACTGATACTGCTCGCGCTCCATATAGCCCATATCATCTTCATCGTTGGTGATAGTAAGAGTTACTTTTGCCCAACCCTCTTCGCCTTCTGCTGATACAATGGGGAAGTTAAAGGAATTTGACTTTATCATACCGACGTCTTCACCCTGAGCTTCCCAAAATTCGTAGAATTTCTGGATTAAGTCTCTGCGCATAGTGTCTTTAATTTTATTGGTCATAAAAATTCCCCTTTCAAATTTTTTCTTTTTTTTTATTTTCTATATATATTATATCACAAATTTTGAAAAAAATCAATTCGTAAAATAATCAAAATTTTTTTCTTTTTTAGAAATTTATTTAGTAATTTTGTATATGAAAAGTTGTGTGCGAATAAAATTTGAAATTTTTATAAATTTATGGTATAATAAAAGGGGATATATATATATATATATATATATATATATATTGTAGCTTTTTAATGTAGCGAATGTAGCTTCAAAGTGGTCGAGCTTGCAGCTTCCATAGGCAGCCGGTGCAGCCGCCAAGTCGTAGCTTGCAGCTTCCTTGACGTCTTGGTCGTTCCGACGTTGCCCGATGTATGTGTGCGCGGCAGTTCGCTCGTGTGAGTGTGTAGGGTGCGTGTTCATAAATTGTTCATAAATTGTTAATAAAAAAATACTTGACTTTTTCTGTCAAGTATGGTATAATGGGGAGGGGATACCTCTTCGACCGACGTCTAAAAATTCGGCAGAAAAATTTGACTTTTTGGAATTAGACGTCAGACGTCTAAAAAATAAAAAAAATAAAAGTCCGTTTTATCGGACTTTATTCTTCATCACTCCTTATGCTACAATTTGCTTTAGCAAGACTTAACAAAATAGCTTGTGCAAGGTTTATTTCATTTTCACTATATTCTGAACCACAATCGTCAATAAGAATATCCTCATATTTCATTTCCCAAAATATTTTATGCAAAATTGATTGTGCAGATTTAAGAATTTCTCGTTCCTCTTTATCTAAAAGTATTTCAGTTTTTGCTCTTATAAATTCCATTTTTAATACTTCCTTTCTTAATTTCTGTAATTATTATACCATATTATTTTTCATTTTGTCAAGTCTTTTTTAAGTTTTTTAGTTCATTTTTATCAAGTTCCCATTCAAATGCAGTATACTTAAAATCGGCATCAGTTATAATATTTTGTGCTTTCCATAAAGCATCTCCATAAGTGTTCGCTTGTATAGTAAAAATTCCAATAGTTTCACTTTCAAAAACATAATAAGTTCTTTTCATTTTTATTTACCTCGTTTCCTTCTTCTGTAATTATTATACCATAGTCTTTTTGGATTGTCAATAGTTTTTTTAGACGTAAGACGTCTAAAAAGAATAAAAAAGAAAAGTCCGAATTAACGGACTTTTAATCTGCAAGATAACGGTTGTGAATTATTTTATAATAATATTTTTGCACAGATACGGGTTCTTCTGTATTTTCAAAAAATGCTTTTGCATATCTTATGCAATCTGCTTGATTTGGTGATACATATATAATATGTTCGTCATCATAATTGTCAACCACTGTCCATAAATATTCGTTCATTTTAATACGTCCTTTCTTAATTTCTGTAATTATTATATCATAGATTTTTCCATTTGTCAAGACTTTTTCTTAATTTTTTATAATTTTTTTCAGGGATTTCATAAATGATGGTATTGATACCATAACTTAATAATTTCTCATCTTTAACTAATTCTTTCATAATGCGAAGCACTTCTGCAATATTATAATGACTATATTGTGCCACTTCTGTTGGTTTAATTATTCCTTTTTTCTCAACAAAAAAACAAGTATCAAGAATTTCGTTTTTCATTTCCTCTGTTATAGGAAAAATACAAATTGGTTTCATACTATAAGGTTTCATCTTTTTGTTTCCTTTCTTTCTCTTTATTACACCTATATTATATACTAATTTTAATAAAAAGTCAAGTATCTATCGTAAATAAATTTAGACGTTTGACGTCTAAAAATTTTAAGTAAAATTGGTGTAAAGGGTTTCTCCTTTACACCTTGTATTTTACTTTTCTGAAAACTCCTGAACAGTTCCCAAAATTCTAAACGGAAAATAGATAATGCCGATTTCAAATTTGTTTTTGGTTCTTTTAAGAATTTCCGAAAAGATTTCACTTTCAATAATGCTATCGTCAATGGCGGTGTGACTTTCCTCAAACTCGTTATTGCCTTTGAAAAAGCGGTAGCAAGTTTCGGCAGAAGTCTTGAAGTATTTGCCACTTTCGGTCTGCCACTCATTTTCAATGCAAGTCTGTTTATACTCGTCATTATTGAGTATGTGCTGACAACTCAAACCCCATACATCAAACAGAGCATATTCCTTACCACGAAAACGGAAAAGGTCTTTTTCAAACCCCTTTGTTGAAGGGCGGTGGTGGTTCTCTGCTATCTCGGAACAGATTTTGTTCTGTGCGGTTTCCCACTCATAAAAGTCTTGTGAGTAAAGTTTTTCAATGTAGAGTTCAGTAAAGGGTATTGCTTTCTTAAAATCAAACATTGAATTGTAAGCACCCACGCTTTCAACCTTGTCCATATCATTGATAAGGTCGGCTACTGCGGTGTTCCAATCGGTCAAGGTGGTCTCACCATTTTTCAGCCTTTCAAGATAAATAGGTCTTTTGCTTGAATAATAGGCGGTGTTGAATACTGACGGAACGGAAAAGATTTCAGTTATAATGTAAGATTTTCTACTGTAAACCTTGCCTGTGCGGTCAATAATCTGCCAACCTAAATCATAGATAAGGGGCTTTGCTATTGCAATTCTTTTTCTTTCCTCGCTTTCAAAATTAGAAGCATAGGGGAGTGTAGCCGTTTCGCAGTCAAGTATAAGATAATACTTTTTTCTGCGGTCAAGTTTGGTTTCGTAATTCATACGATTTTCCTTTCTTTTTGTCTTATATTATAGGGACTTACCTTCGTTTTCCCTACCTGACAAGATAATTATATCATAGTATCATTTATTTGTCAATACTTTTTTGAAAAATTTTTTAATTTTTCAAAAAGTTTTTTAGACGTTTGACGTCTAAAATCTATAATAAGAAAACTGCGGTTGCCCGCAGTTTAATAATTGTCTATTCTATATCCAATCGGTTTAAGATTTTTAATTTTATTCAAGTCTGTTCGTACATCAAAACCTTGTGTTATATCATAACCACCAATACAAAGTGAGATATAAGTATAATTATCTTCTTCATAAATATCAAGATAAAGATAATTATTATCGTCACTAAAGTCATAGGACAAACTATTGTAACAATAACCGAGTATATCCTCTACTGTTTTTCCCATAAAACTTTCGGCAAGTTTAGTGAAGTATTCATTATTTTTTTCTTCGTTTAAGTTTTCGCTTTCATAAATAGTAAAAACAAGTTTTACTTTCATAGTATCGGTATCAATTTCAGTAATTTCAAAATTTCTACCATACTCTAATTTGTGATTTTTTGCCTCTTCAAAAGTGGAATATACAAATTCACTCTCAGCAACCCTCTCTTCGTCAAAATTATTATAAAATTCTTTTACATAATAAAGTTTCATATTTTTTTCCTTTCTTTTGCGGTCGGTCGCAACCCTTATCTTCACTTATATTATATACGAAAATTATCGGATTGTCAAGTCTTTTTTATAAAGCTTTTTAGACGTTTGACGTCTAAATTTTAGAAAAGACAAGAAGCAGATTACTCTGCCCTTGCCTTTGGTTTTACTGTTCGTTTTTCCTTGCTTCTTGACTTGCCTTGACGGCTCGTCTTTTCTCGTCGGCTTCAATTTTCTTTGCTTTTTTCTCGGCTGCGACTTTTGCCTTTTCGGCTCTTTCGGCTCTGACTATTGCAAGGTTGTCACGCTCTACCATATAATCAAAGTCGGGGTCGGTCTTGTTAATCATACAGATTTCAAACACGCCTTCAATACCCTGCTCTACATAGGGCATATTAAGAACAAGAGTTTTCTTTCCGTATGAGGTCGCAAGTTCACAATCTTCACCGAGTTCATTGAGAGCATTTTTGATTATTGTAAAGTATTTTTCCTTTACAATATCAAGTTCGGCATTAGAGAGTTTTGTCTTTGCCATATTTAATTCCTTCCTTTCTGTTCCCTTTGGAACACCTTTATTATATCATAGTATTATTTATTTGTCAATAGTTTTTTGAAAATTTTTTTATTTTGCTTTTAGACGTTTGACGTCTAAAAAAGGAATAAGGGAGTGGGAGTATCCACTCCCCTTATTCATACAAAACTTTTCTCATTTTTTTATGTTGTCTGTAACAATAGGCAAGTATTTCTTTTTCTATCATTACATCTTCAAGTCCTGTATGTTCTTCTTCAAAACTTAAATCTTTTGTAATGAAACGATAGAGTATCTCGGCAGTAAAACGGCATTGATTATTTTTGGTCATATATCCGTTCTGTTTACAAAACTTTTTGTATGTCGGCATTTTACCAATAACATCTTTTGACATTTTCAAAGTGTCGCAAATCTTAATACCACGAGGGAAAAAGTAACGATGTTTATTATCTGTTAAATATCGCATTGTGGTATTCAAAGTGCCGAGGTCAAATCTCATATTGTGTGCATAGATTTCTGTTACATTATACTCTGCAATATCCGAGAGTAATGTTTGCCTTATGGTATAAAAATTAACTGCTTGTCTTGTGCCGTTTGCTAATTGCTCTTTATACTTTGGTATTTTGCTTGCATAATAAGCACTTTGCATTTTTTCTGTTTCATTAAAGAAAATATCAGTATTGATAAATGACCTTGTTTTATAGACCTTGCCTCGTTTGTCCACTATTGCCCAACCACAATCATAAGTTAGCATATTTTGTGGTGTAACTTCGTTTATTGTTCGGTCTATTGGACAAGTTTCGGTATCAATTACTATTCGGTATTTAATTCGTTTGTCCATTTGTAACTCCTTTCGTTAAGTTCAAGTATATTTTACTATAATATAAAGTGTTTGTCAATATTTTTTAGAAAATTTTTTAGACGTTTGACGTCTAAAAACCAATTAGTGCAAAGGGTGTAAAGGTTTTACCCTTTACACCCCGACCTTTCGGTCTTAACTGTCGGTTTCGTCAACGACAAGGAGCCAGCCTTTCTGTTTGCCCTTGCCCTTTACCGCAACATCAACTTTGCTGACCTTACCCTCTTTGAAAAGATTACCGAGAAGTCCTGTTGCCTTTGAAGTAGATACCCCAAGAGCACTCGCAACTGCGGTGGAGAGAAGAGGGGTTTCATCATTGAGCATAGCAAGGACAGAGGGATAGAGAGCCTCGTTCTCAATCTGTGCCTTTGTCGGCTTGTTTGCCCTTTTTGCGTTGGAGTTCTTGATACTGTCAATGCACTCCTTTGCCTTTTCCTTTGCCTCTACGGACATAGCCTCGCAATTGATTACTGCGGTGTAGAGTTCCATTTTTGTCATAGTGTTTTCCTTTCTGCCTTTCGGCTATGGTGTTGGTCACCGCCCTATTTTATTTATCAGAGGGGTTTGCGTTCCCCTTGATTACATATTTATTATAGCATAATTTTTTAGGTTTGTCAAGGGGAATTTTCAAAAAGTTTGCAACCTTTTTGTATGGCAAAGTTTCCGTTTCCACGCGGTTGTTTCTGTCACGATGTCTTTCTCTCCCCTTGACACTTATAATTATATCACAAATTTTGAAAAAGTCAATACTTTTTTAAGGGAATTTTTAGACGTTTGACGTCTAAAACTAAAAAGAAAACTCGGTCGGTTTGCACCGACCTTGTTTTCCGTAATCAAAGAGATTTTGTTTCTGTAACAAAATATTTAATATCAAATTTATTTAAGATTTCTTTAACTGTATGACTTTCTTTTTGTGTTTCACAGAAAAGATTTACAGTAACATAGCCATTACTTGTTGGATTAAAATTGAACGGAATACCTATTCCTTGAATTGTATCATAGAATTGTGTAAAGTTTTCGGAATTGATATTACACTCAATTTTCCAAAGTTTATCTTTTCTTACTTTTTCTTCAAATAGTTTAACAAAGTAAACACCGAAAAGATTTGCCAAGCCGATTATAAGAGCTTTCAGCCACAAGGGGAGTTCGCAAACCATATATACAATTACAACAGTATAAAGTCCGTAGGTTATAGCATTGATAAGACTTGCTATCACCTTACCACATTTAAGGGTTGCTATTGATTTGATGGTCTGCATTACAACATTGACCACATTTAAGATAATAAAGATTATTAACAGTTTCATTTAATTCCTTCCTTTCGTTTATTATCTCTTGATTACAATATAAGTATAACATACTTTGAATTGTTTGTCAAGATATTTTTTTATTTTTGTGAAAAGATTTTTAGGCGTTTGACGTCTAAAACAAGAATAAAAAGGAATTGCGAAAATCGCAACTCCAATTTGATTATTTTATGATTGTCTGTTTGATTACATGGTCTACATCAAACTCGTCCATATTATCCCAAATCTCATCGTCAGACATTTTAGAATAATGGTCATCATCATCAAATTTTTCTCTAATGTATTCGCCGTAAGCCCTTTTTGCGTCAGCCTTAAAGTAATATGCTATGGGATTATCATATTCGGTTATCATAATCCAAACTGTATCAGGCAGTCTATCAATGTCTTTCTGTTTGATAAAAAATCTTTCGTCATAGCCGATTTCAATGCCTATTCCATAGCCCATCATAAAGATTTCTTTAACTTCTGCTTCAAGCATATACTCGTTATATTTTCCATTGTCGCAAACACATATCTCTTGATTGTTGTGTTTTGTGATGAGGTCAACATCACTTTTTATAAAAGGTATAAGGTCTTTTACTTTCATATTTTTATTCCTTTCTTTTGTGGTAAGTCACAACCTTTATCGTGATTTAATTATATCATACAATTTTATTTTTGTCAACCCCTTTATATAATATTTTTTAGACGTTTGACGTCTAAAATATATTCGGAAAAATTCGGCAGATTTCTCTACCGATTTTTCCACAATATATTAAAGGAGGTAAAAATATGAAAATCAAATCACAAGTTTTTTTAACTCGTCTTTGTTTTCTTTAATCCATTGAATTGCCCACTCGGTCGCTTCCCACTCGGCAGTTAAACCATAATACTTATTCTGTATTTCAATATTGTCTCGGCAATTCTCATCAGTAAGTGACAGCCAAAAACGAAGTTCTGCCTCGTCGTCATCTTCCAAAAGTTCCCACTCGGTTTCATAATGACCGATTTCGTGAAGAATAGACCAAATAAATAAGGGGTAATCATAAGCAAAAGAACATTTGTGGATTTCTTTGAGGTGTCGCATAAAACCACAATCTTCAAGGTCGGTTAAGTCAACATTTACGGTATTGGTTTCGGTTTCAAAGTAGTAGCCTTCACCGTTATTAAAGGAAATTGATAATTCCTCGTCAATAGACTTAATAAAATTTGCAATATTATTTTGAATTTTTTTAAGTGCTTTGTCCATTTGAATATTCATTTCTTTTGTTTCCTTTCTCTTGATTACAATATAAGTATAACATAATTTTTTTATTCTGTCAAGAGTTTTCAAATAATTTTTTTAGACGTTTGACGTCTAAAATCATATTAAAAATAAGTCCGTTAAAACGGACTTACCGTTCTATAATTTCACATTTATGCGACCAGTCATAATCTTCTGACAATTTTTCAAACACAATATCTTCAGGGTCGATATTATCAAAATAATTTTCCCAATCTTCTGCAGTTTTAAGGGTGTTAAGCTCTTCTTCTACATCTTCTTCTGTAAAACCCCAAATAAGTTTATTAGTATCTACCCAAAAAGTTTCTGTTGCTATTTTTGTTACCTGTATTTTCATTTTAGTTATTCCTTTCTTTAATATCTGTCAGCACCGTGAATATCTCGGCACTGCTTTTTAGCTTTTTCTTTTTTCTTATTAGGGACAATTTTTGTTTGTGGATTAACACCGAACCAAGAACCTCTGTGCTTGTTATTTTCGGATTTCTTTTCTTTCTTTGTCATATTCTCACTTCCTTTACTTGTATTATACCAAAAATTATGTGACTTGTCAAGTATTTTTCTAAAATATTTTAGACGTTTGACGTCTAAATTTTAAGAAAAAAATGGAGATATTGCCTCCATTTTTTATTTTGTTTTTATTTAGACATTCCCATTCTATTAATAATATCATCAGCCGTAAGGAAGCCTTCAACTTCGTCGTCATAATCTTCGCTGACAAGCGAGCCCATAAGTTCAAGTAGACCGAGTTCGTGCCCATAAGAAAAGTCATGGCAAATTACATCCCACTCCTCTGAAGCAGGTGCAAATTTGTAGCCGCCAAAAAGGTATTCAAGAGTATAGGGCAGACGATTGTTGTCAAAAAACTGAGCGAGTTTGAAGATTTCTTTTTCGTAATTCATTTTGTTAATCTCCTTTTTTTTTATTGTATCTTTATTATAACATAATTTTTATTTTTTGTCAAGTATTGACTTTAGACGTTTGACGTCTAAAAACTTATATGCGAAAACTCGGACTTTTGTCCGAGTTCCCGCACAATATATTAAAGGAGGTAAAAATTAGGAGATTTCTTGTTCCATAAGTCGGCGGTAAATTCTTTTCATACATTTCTTATTCCAATTTGTATTATCCCACCGCTCTGCGAGTAAACCAAACTGAATTACGGAAGGATGTTCGTGTCCGTATTTATGGATTAAATCATTATACCACTTTTCAAACTGAGCGGTTTCTGTTATCTTTACTTTCATTTTAATCACCCGATATATCAATATAGTCTGAGCCTTCTTGCTTTACTAAGGTGATAGTTGTATCTTCTTCAAGCAAGGTCCAATTATCTTCAAGAAAGATATGGGCTATTGCGGCTGCTTGACTTTTGTTTAACAGATAAATTTTTGTTCGTCCATAACCGTCTGTAATTGTGCAAAGATATTTTTCCATATTTTTTTATCCTTTCTGTTTTCGGATTTCTTATCCTTTACTGTAACTTTATTATAACATACTTTTTTAATTTTGTCAAGATTTTTCAATTGATTTTTTTAGACGTTTGACGTCTAAAAATTACAAAATGAAGCAACGACTCGGAGGAGGTAGCCGAGCCGTCGCAGTAGTTAGTTGTCAATATCGCCTACACCCGATACCCAAGTAAGTTTACCGTGCTGATAAATAGTCATTACTTCAGCCGTTTCCATATCAACTATGTCAAGCCCGATAACATCAACGCATTTAGCGTATTCTTTAGCTTTTTGGTTAGCTGTCCATAGTGAATAAAAATTTACATATTCACGGCGTGTGTCAAGGTTGATTTCCATACGATACATTTTTCTTACCTCTCTTGTAATATTTTTTGTAATTCCTTGATTACAATATAAGTATATCATATATACTTTAATTTGTCAATAGTTTTTATAGAAAATTTTAGACGTTTGACGTCTAAACTAAATTCTAAAAAGTGGTGGGAGGATTAATAATCCTCTACCACCACTTCGTGAATATCGTGGCACTCGCAGAAGTTTGGAAACTCGCTCTCTGCGAAGCAAGTGATGAAGTCAAAGAACAGCTCGTAAACGGGAGTGTCAGGGTCCAGTTCTTTCACCAGTGTGGCCGCGGCGAATGCCAGTGCGTTCTCAACCAGAAGCATTTCTCTTTCAGTAATTCTTTCCATATTCTTTGTCCTTTCTTTCTCTGTGGTAAGTCACAACCTTTATTGTGTCTTTATTATAACACATAATTTTGGGATTGTCAATACCTTTTAAGAAATTTTTTTAGACGTTTGACGTCTAAATTTTAGGAAGAAGGACGGGAAGAGAATTTCTTCTCTTTCCGTCTTTTATTTATAGTAACATTGCAAGTAATTCTTCAGGACTGTATTCATTCAGATAGCTGTCAACCACATCAGGCTCTTTACATTCTATGTTGACAGGAAGCTGACGGATACCTTCATAATAATCATAGCATTCAAATGTGTGGTATCCTGTACGAGCCCAAAAGATTTCATCAAGCGTATCTTGGCTGCATCCGTTAATGCAACATACAAGATTGATTTCTTCATCTGTTGCAATTCCGTTTTCAACCATATAATTGTATTTTTCTTCGTAAGTCATTTTATTTACTTCCTTTCTTTATTATGTCTTTATTATAACATACTTTTTTAATTTTGTCAACCCCTTTTTTTTAGACGTTTGACGTCTAAAAAATTTGGGGAAAAATTGGGGAACGGAAGGAGGTAACCGTTCCCCTTGGAGTGTTTTATTTAATTGGGAGAAATACAATTTCGCCCGTATGGATATTAAGTTTAGCGTGGCGGATGTAAAGAGTTTTTGCGGTGTAGTAATCGCCAAGATTATACTCACGCATAAATTTACCGATGTGCTTTATAGTGGTGCGGGAGTAGGTGCCCGTGCACTCCATCCAGCCATCACGAATGAGAATTACAGCGGTGCGGTAGGATATTAAATCCATATCACCGTTATCATAAATGCGGACTTTTGCGTTACCATAGGGGAGAGAATTTAATTTCTTTTCGGTATACATTTTTATAACCTCGCTTTAATATTTGGATAAGATTTCCTTATCTCTTGTATATATAATAACATATAATTTTATTTTTGTCAATACTTTTTAGAAAATTTTTTTAGACGTTTGACGTCTAAATTATATTAATAGAGAAGTCTTTTGACTTCTCTTTTATTATTTATTTGTTAAATGCCTTAAATATCTTTTCGTTATCACTTGTCCAGCAGCCTACTACATACCATACATCACCAGCCGTTTTAACAGGCTCGGAATATTTGTGCCATATGGTTCTGCCGCTAAGGCGGCTGCCGATATAGAGAGTAGTACCTTTAAGATAAAAAACATAATTATCAAATTTGGTTGATATTTCTGCTATTTTGGTATACATATCGTATAACCTCCTTCTTTATTGTGTCTTTATTATATCATATAATTATATGATTGTCAATACTTTTATCTAATTGATTTTAGACGTTTAACGTCTAAAAATAAATTTGAGAAAATTTTAGACGTCAGAATAAAATGAGTGGGGAAGGGTTGCCCCTTCCCCTTTTGATTTATGCCTTGTAGAACCAATGGCGTTTAGCCCATGCCCAGCAGTCTTCCCAGAGGTCTTCGTTTTCAGCGATAAATTCGAAGTCGTCTTCCTGCGGCTCGTCGGGGATTATCCAAATGAGGCTCATCCAGAGGGCTTCGTCACCATCGTCAATAACCGCATCCCAGAGTGCTTTAAGCCATTCAATTCTCTCGTTTTTTGTGTACTTGTTGTAACTCATTTTAGTTACCTCCTTGTTTTATTGTGTCTATATTATATCATAGATTTTTTGATTTGTCAATACTTTTTTAAGGAAATTTTTAGACGTTAGTAGAATTTTTTAGACGTTAAACGTCTAAAAAAATTTTTTATAAAAAAAGAGGGGAAAATTCCCCTCAATTTTTTAATCAAAATTTTCAAAAAAGTCTTCCATTATCTGCTCGTCTGTCCATTCATAGGCTCCACCAGAATAAATTGCATAAGTGCGAAAACCTTTTTTGATTGTGATTGTTTTTTCTTTTTTGTTGCGGATAATTCTGTAAGTAAACATATTGTTACTTCCTTTCTGTTTTATTGTGTTTTTATTATATCATATAATTTTAATTTTGTCAATACTTTTTATTAAAAGTTTTTAGACGTTGACGTCTAGATAAATGGGACACTCTCAATGTATGAGAGTATCAAGTGCAAGACCGCCCATAAGGATACCAAAAAAAGCACCCATTATTAAATAAAAATGTTTTGATACAAAATTTTCAAATTTCATTTTGAACACTTCCTTTATTATTTTCTAAAAAGATTATAACATATTTAAGTAACTTTGTCAAGTATATTATTCTAATAATTTTAGACGTTAACGTCTAAAAGTTAAGGTAAAATTGTGGAAATTTTAAGTGAACTTAAAATTTCCACAGAGAACTTAAAGTTTTTATCCGAATATTGTGTAAATGTTTTCGCCGAACATAGCTTCAAATGCGGCCACTTCATAAATCGTAAGAATTTTGGGACTTTCTACAACTTTGCCGCTTGCAAAATAGTAATAATAAGATTTTTTTATCTGTTTCATTATAACATCTCCGTTTCTTTATTGTGTCTATATTATATCATAAGATTTTGGGAAAGTCAATACTTTTTTGAAAAAATTTTTAGACGTTAACGTCTAAATTTCGGAATAAATATATATGGGAAGAAAGTCCTCCCATTATCACCTCATTTATTTTATAAATTTGTAAACCAAAACGGCACGCAAGTGTGCGTCCTTTATTTATATAAAAGAAAGGCAAAATCCTTTTATATTATTGTGATTTTTCCAAAATATTCAAGAGTGTAGGAAAAGATTTCAAAATAATTTTCGGGCATTATTATTATAGCTGAGCTTTCCGAAATTTTTTCACAAATTATTTTTATATTTTCTAATGCTTTAATTATATCGTCCAAATCATTTAACTTACTAACAAACATTATATTTACCATTTATATTTCTCCTTTACTGTGTCTATATTATACCATACTATACTAATCTTGTCAATACTCCGGTTTAGACGTCTGACGTCTAAAAGACGAACAAAAGAAAAGGACGGTTGCCCGTCCTTCGTTATTACTGTTCTACTACTTCACCTGTGTAGACGTTGTACTTAAGTCCGTTCTCATAGAGCGACTTAGCAAGTTGATAGCTTCCATATCCATACTCATGCATGAAGCGTCCGACGTGGCGTCGTGTGGTGGCTGAGTAGTTAACCGGTCCGACTGCCGTGAGCCAGCCTTCAGCGTCTACGCTGAGTATAGGTGTTACATATGAGATGAGTGTGAGTGTGTCGCCTTCAATAACGACGTGTGCCTGTGCGTATGGCATTGAGTTAAGTTTACGTGTCATTTGTAATGACCTCCTTCTTTATTGTGTCTATATTATACCACTATTAACCCAGATTGTCAAGTCCCTTTTTTAGACGTCTGACGTCTAAAACACACGAAACAAAAAAGACTTGCATTGCTGCAAGTCCGGACCGTCATTACACCGAACAAAGTGACGGACGTGTGGCACGTTCTTCACGTGTAGACCAACGAAATGACTCGCCTCTATCCGCCATATGCCAACGAGTGAGCCGTGCCTTGTAGCGTTTAGCTTGCTTGTAGCTCGGAGCTTCAAATATGATTATGGTGCCTTGTGTGCCGATTACGCTGAATACTTTCATAGGTTCCTCCTTCGCCGGGTTCGGCGTGGCGATAGGTCGCTACCCTTATTACACCTATATTATAGCATACCTTCGGAAAAATGTCAATAGGGGTTTTTAGACGTCTGACGTCTAAAAATCTATTGGTATAGTTAGCATATGCTAATTAAAAAAACTAAAATTTAGACGTCAATTTTAGTTAGCATATGCTAACTAAAAGACTAAAATTTAGACGTCAATTTTAGTTAGCATATGCTAACCGGCTTGATAAGACGCTCCTCCCCTTGGTTTCCCTCGGGGAGGTTGCTTGGCTTGGCTTGGCTTGATTTACAGGACTTTAAGTAAGATAGCATTGACACGGCTCATATAATATACTCTTGCTTCAACATCATCATCAAATACCTGCATCTTAGGAAGATTATCATACTGTTCTTCAACGATAAACAGGTCGTTTCCCTTGTGGTCATAGGCTTCTTTAAAAGCGAGGTAACTGTTCAAGGTGCTAACTTCGGCGATGGTTCTTGCTTCTTCAGTCATTGCATAGTTTGTCATTTTTTTAACCTCCATATGGTTTTTAATTTGGTTTCTTGGCTTGGTTTTTTCGGGTTTCTTGGCTTGGGTTTTTCGGGTTTCCCTCGGGGAGGTTTCCCTCCCCTTGGGGTTTTGAGGGGTTTCCCTTGGGGAGGTTTCCCTCCCCTTAGGTTTAGGCGTTCAGTTCGAGGAATTCTTCGAGGGTCATTTCGCATTCCTCATACAGTCTGTCAAGCAGTCTGAAGATTTTAGTTCCGTGAGGAGCGTTCTTGGAACGGTTCCACAGGGTGTTAATGTTCCACTTGTCCCTGCCCTTGTCATATTTGCACAGGTTGAGGTCCTGCAGGATTTTAACAAATACATCACGCTTGATAACAAATCCCTCCTGTTTTTCTATCGGCAGGTCCTCGTTGACTACGGGTACATAAATAACTACCGTTGAGCCCTTCCACGGCTTAAACTCTGAGCCTTCACAGATAACACCTGAGCCCGTCTTAACTTCGGTATTATGTCCATCAAGACGGTAAATATCTACCTGCCCCTGTCCGTGACAAATCGGACTCCTCCCGAGGAATTTATTGAGGTTTGCCTCAGTATTACAGCCGAGGTTACCCTGCCCTCTATTAGTGTAGTAGTTTTTCATAACTGTTTACCTCCTTAATTTAATATAGTTTTTTAGTTATGATACAAGAGGCAGGCCTTAGGCGTTCCCCTTGACTACACCTATATATTAGCATATTTTGGGATAGAAAAATACCCTATAATCCGGAACTATTCGCCTTGGAAAAAAAGTACCACGAAATCAATTTTCAATTTCATATATACGGGGTATATAAATAGGATATAAAAAAAGAACCCAACATAATATCGGGTTCTTTCATATTATAAAATTTTACCACTCGCTCTTCTCTATAAAAGCTGCAAAATCACTTAAAAAATTCTCAACAAAATATAAGTTATCAATATTATATACAATTCCTTCTCTTCCTTTAAAATAAAACGTATTATCTACTTTATTTGTAAATTCTTCAAAAAACGATCCCATTTTCTCTAAAATCGCTTTATCTTCACCAGTTAATTCTACACTATGGTTTATTTTTTCTTTTACAGTCACAAATATCAACTCCTTTTCATAAATATTTTCCTACTCCATAGAATAGGCTTAAAAATAGATATATAATTGCAAACGGCCACATTAAACCAAAAAGTAAACCCATACCAATCCCGGTCTTTCCATCCTTTTGACCAATTGCGGCACCTACAAAAAACATTATAATTGATATGATTATATATACAATTATTCCGCCAACACTCATTTTTTTACGCTTCCTTTCTCTTATACGATTTGAATTGTGTCGGGTTGACGTCGCCATCCTACAGAGATTTCTCCATTTGGCGTTTGTACGATTTCTACTGTTACGTTTTCATATGATTCAATTAGTGTGCCGACTTCAGAAGTTACAGGAATTCCATTAATTCGCATTTCCCACTGCGGCTCATCAGCATTTTTCTTCGAAGTCGCGCCTTCAACGTACAACTTCTCTATTGGTCTTTCTTTTAAATCCTCAACGCATATATCAAAAGCTTTACTAACTTCTTCTGCTTCTGCTTCTTTAATCGCCTTTTCAATTTCTTCTGCGGTCCAATCGGTTTCAACCTCGTGGTTTTCACCAGTTGTAACACAATGATCCTGCCATCGAGTTATTTTATCTATTGGAACATATGTGGTATAAGAAGAATTATACTGACCAGTATAAGGTAGTTTTAAATATTTCATTTTAATTTAGTTCTCCTTTTTTAATAAAATAGTTTATATAAAAGTTTTACGTTTTACTGCGCGACCGCCATCGAGAATGGTCATAATGGTTATTCATGATTATTTTAATATTCCCAACTAATTGTAATCGTATATCCTAGTTTATCAACATAATATCCGTTTTCCTTATATGGTTCTAATAAACGATTAATTTCTTTAATTGTTAAATCTTCTGGAAGTATTATTAATGTTCTATATTTACCAGCTTCAATAGCGCTATTTACATTACATATAATATCACTTTCAATTACTTGTAATCTACTATGACGGAAAAAATTTGCTCTTTCATACGCTTTATCTTTCGTAAGTATCATATATTTTCTCCTTTTTTATTTTCTAATATAATTATAACCTATTTTTTAGAAAAAATCAAATTTTACCATCTAAAAATTTGACTTCTCTGCCAAAATCTGGTATAATATAAGTAGAGAATAAGGATAAAACCGTTGAAATTGGAGGCGGAAGCCTATGGCAAATAGATTAGACTTAGATTTTTCAATTGAATCTGCGGAAGAGCGCAATATCTTCTTAACTTCCTATCTTTAGGAGTCCCAGTTTAAGGAGAAACCACTTACCCCTACTGAACTTGAAACTTGCGCGAAGTACCTATTGTACGGAAAAGATGAAGACGGTACTTCTTGTGTATAGAGGGGAGAAGTCCAAGTTGAGACGAAAAATAAGACTTGGTCTAATGAAGGTAAGTTTGTTTCTTTAGAAGCTTTACTTGATACGGGTGACTCTCAAGGGGGAAGTTATGAGGATATAATTTTGCGGCCGCACTAGGTTAACTATAAGAATATAAGATAGACTTTTTCTAGAGAAGACGCGTTAAAGAAGGCTCCGAAGATTCTAGTCCCAGTATTTACCGATTTGTTTAAACAAATTGATGAGACAGAATTAGTTATTAATTACTATGAGATTTTAGTCGGAAAGAGAACGAAGGAACCAAGAGCCGAGCTTATCGCAAGAGTTGGAGAAGAACAAGCGAAACATTGTAAGTAGACTGCGGCGCTTCTAAGCTAGTATTAGTATTTGAAGAAAAAGCATATGCTTGTTGATTTGAGAAGATAGTAGTATACATTGCGCGATTCGTATTAGCCAACGTTTTAGACCGATTGGAAGAGTCGTGGTGCGCCGATCGTTGATGAGACAGTTTTGACCTTTGATTGTGATATGGAAGTTTTTCCTTTAGGATTAAAGGCCGAAGGTACTACTTCGGGATTAATTTTTTAGGACTTTAACGAATTATACCCTTAGAAGTTTACAGAAGAACAAATGGAGAAGATTTCTAAAAGATATTGGTAGAAAAAGAATTGTAAGAAGGATAAGTTCTTTTTTGATTTCGCTGATCTTGAACATGTGTATCAACTTATACTTTCTTACGCTGATTTGCGCGCGGTCGTCGAGAATGGTCAAGAGGCCGATTCAACCACATCAGAGTTACTAGAAACTTTGCTTTATTATGAAAATTGCGCGAATTTAACAGAGATTCAAAAAGAAATCCTTACCTTAAAAAAACAGCAAGTTAAAAATAAAGACATAAAGGAGTAGATTAATTCCAAATACGGAACTACTTATAATGAAAATTATATTAGTACAATCTTCCGTTAGAAAATTATAAAATAGATAAATGAAGCTGCGGAGTTTCATAAAGAAATTATCAGTAATATTTTCTTCCCAGAAGAATTTAAAAAATGTACAAGCTGCGGCAAGTATTACTTAATTTGTTCAAAGAATTTTGTTAAGAAGAGTCGCGCGAAAGATGGATATACAAATCGTTGTAAAGCATGCGATAAAATTTATCGCTAGAAGGGACGGTGAAAATATGACAAAGGATGAGTTATTTGATAAGTTTACGAAAGAATTGTTCAAAATGCGGCCAATCGATTTTATAGGTTTGGCATATATGTTTGGGGTTGACCTATCTGGTCTACAAACTAGGGAAAAGTCTGATATAGAAGAAATGACTTATAGAATTTTAAAGAAGTTTACTGAACTTTCAAAAGACAAACAAAAGGAAATGGTTAAGATTTGCCGTTTAACCAATAAGAATAATAAAGGTAGTGATAAGAATGGGAATAGGCCCGAAAGCAAACAAAACTAAGCCTTTTTTAATTCGTTCTTGTACCCGTTGCGGCGAGTCGTTCGATCAATCAGGTTACAGCCCAACCAAATCGTATTTCTACCCCGATGGATATCTTCCGGTTTGTAATAAGTGTATTAATGAGTATTTAAAAGCACATGATTGGGATTGGAAATATGTTGATAAAGTTTGTTAGTATGCCGACATCCCATTTGTTCCTAAAGAATGGATTAGACTTTAGGAACTTGCGGGAGATGAAGTATTTTAGAGATATGCACAAGTTTTTCTTTCTTCTGAATTTGAAGGATTTGGTTGGGGAGAGTATTTTGAAGAGTATTAGCGTTTAAAAGAAGAAATGCGGATTGAAGAAGAAGTTCCATTAATGGATGAGAAGAAGAGACAAGGTTTAATTCGTAAATGGGATGGTAATTATACTGATGAAGACTTTTAGAGATTAGAAGATTTACTTCAAGGTATGTTACTTACTTAGAATATTACTACTCACTTACAAATGGACTAGGCCTTGAAACTTTGTAAAATTTCTCTTACAATTGACTCCGCAATTCGTGAAGGCGATAATATTGATAAACTTCTTGCTTCCTATGAAAAGCTTGTTAAGATTGCTAATTTTACTCCCAAAAATAGTAAAAATGCAAGCGATCTTGAAAGCACAGGAGAGTTGTTTAAATGGCTTGAAGCTGGTGGTTGGAAGAACAAGTTTTATGATGGTGTAACAAGAGA
>Ga0310690_10004065_pt1 | contig 21233 bp, 16 predicted proteins | sample AusTroGonzalo_MG_2_FD_207661 | JGI IMG/M metagenome (GOLD analysis project Ga0310690, IMG submission 207661) | Bovine rumen microbial communities from tropical cattle in Woodstock, Queensland, Australia - Gonzalo_04 (v2) (version 2) | ecosystem: Host-associated > Mammals > Digestive system >... | reverse complement strand
TCTTGTTCATTTTTAACTAAAAGTATTACTTTAAACTATTGACAGCGGGGGGCGGTAATACATCTGGTAATACATTCCGTGCTTATGATAGCGGAAGATGTCCAATGACTGCGTATGTCATTTTTAGGACGTTCCTCCCTCTATATAGCAGAGTTTCAATGGGTTAAAAATGCAAGTTATTGATTTTTAGGCACGAAAAAAGGGAATCCGTAAGGTTCCCTTTTCATTTATCAGCGGAGAGTGAGGCTCCTTTAGCGGAAGGTGAGGGATAATTGTTTCCTACCTCCAAATATGTGAATTTCAGCCTGTTATGCTTTGTCCTTATACAGACTTTACCAAAGTGGTAAAACTATGGTAAAACATTTAGGTTTTGATGTTTTTTGTCATAACGGTTTGATTTTTAATTAATTACAAGAAATACTGTCAAATCCCCTATCTTCTATAGCTCAACTTGGAGCGCAGATGTGATCATATTCTTTGCTTGGTCAATATCTTACTCCTTCACCAGTCTCTTCACTAATTCCTCATGCACATTCTCCCATGCTGTTTGTGGGGCATACTCTACCTGCGGCACAAGGATGAAGTCAGTATCTGTCAGGAACTCCTCGTCCTGTAGTTTCTCCTCCATGTTCATCACAAATTCCTTATACGTGGGCAGATGTGTTGCAGTGAACCCCAGGTATCTCTCGTAGCTTCGCATCACCTTCTCCTTATCCAATCCAGGACTCTGCGTAAGAATCTTTGATAGGTCGAACAAATCCCTGCCCTTTCTTCTCTGATACAAAGCTCTTAACTTAGTACCAGCCATCTCTTCCAATTCATAAGTCAACACCTCGCACCGCCCGCTAAACCACGAACTCTCCACGACAAATGGTACCCGCACCATCGGAAATACCGAAAAGTGTTCCTTACAGTTAATCTCCACTTTCAAATGAATCTCGCCCGCATCAGGGTCTGTTGGCTGGACTTTAAAAACCAAAGTATTGTTATACTTCTTCTGCTTCACCACAGGCTCCCCTAACCAAGCCAGCGTATCTCGCAAGTGGTCAATCGTTTCCTTGATAGGTTCTGCATTCATTTGTACCAGGTCAATGTCCTCCGAATAGCGAGGCTGCGGATTCAGATACAACTTGCCAAGAGCTGTACCACCCCGGAATGCCAGATGCTCCCTCAAGAACGGATCACTATAGATGTTCACCAGTGCTCGGCAGATGATTAAATCCTGCTCCACTTGCTGGTTTAAACCCCATGGAGTTTTTTCACTCCACTCTGTTATATATGATTGAGGTATCATAATTCGTCTATTTCTATCTCTTCGTTAACAATAATCTTCCAACGCCCGTTCACCTCATGGCCATCGACTGTTTTCCCAGGCTTTAACACTGCAGGCTGCAATCTCACCGAAGCTTTTTTCATCAAGTCATACAGCGCATCAGCTTCCTCATGCTTTTCTAAAACATTATCCAGAATGTAACCTAGCCGCTGGAAACAAGCCACAGGAGCAACCTTGACAAACTCTGCTCCCAGCCGTCCGAAATCCGTCTTTTCCACTAACTCTGCTAACACTGTAGCAGCTCTTGTCACACTACCCGAACGAGCCTGATAAGTGATTAAATCAATTGCAGTCAGTTCCGGGCACGATATGTTAATATATCCCGTCCTTGTTTGTCTACGTTCAACATATTCCATTGGTATGATCCTACGGTAGAAATACTGTGTCGAGTACTTGTCTGTTTTTTTATCATGCATAGCTGGGGGCTCCACCATTATGCAGAAAGTCAAAGGGGCCTGATGGCCAGCCCCATGATAAATGCCGGCACTCATCAGTGCCATGTAATATTTGCGACCCAAATGTTTCATCATGTCGTCCAAATAGAAAGGCTGGGGTGCAAAGCCGCGAAGAATATATTCATCGGGGATAATCACATAGAAGCCTTTTACTGGAATCATGATTTTCCCCTTTCTTACTTCGCGCGACAATTTCGTAGAAACTGTCTCTGGCTTTGTGTTGGAGAAAGCCGATAATATTTCATCACGAGAGAAAGTGTACTTCCCACGCGGAGGTTTGGAGAAAATCCAATCTGAGATAGTCTCTGCTTTTACCATCGTCTTGCTGATTTGTTTGCAAAAATAGACAAATTCTGACAAATATGGCAAACTTATCAGCATTATTTTTGATTTAGTAACACATTTCTATCACTTATTAGTATTTATCAACACCTTCATGGAGGCCTACGACTTCAAGGGCAAGACCGTCATTCCTTTTGCTACCTCCGGCGGCAGCAGCATCAAGAAAGCCTGCGAAGACTTAAAGGGCACTTATCCTGATGTGAACTGGAAAGAAGGGCAGATTTCTGAATCGTGCATCAAAGAAAGATTCGGTGGATTGGGTGAAGAAATAACTATGAAATACCCTAATAAATCAAAAATCCCAAGGCAGAATCAACTGGCTTTGGGATTTTTTTCGTATCTTTGCCGAACAAACCAATAATTGCATGAAAAAAACAGTGATGATTTCAATTGTGTTATGTGCTTGTATTGGCACGATAGCACAGACAGAGCGGTTCTGTATCGCCCAAGAGGGTAAGACCGCATCGATTATCGTAGATGCTGACGATTGGAAGGGAGTCGTCAGAGCAGCACGTAACCTTGGTGACGATATCCGCAAAGTGACAGGCGTGGCCTCGCAGATAGATCTGCAATCACCCAACTCAGCAGGTTTGCTGCCCCATGAACGCAAGAACCTCCAGGCTTCCATCCTCATAGGCACCATCGGCAAGAGCCGTATCATCGACAAACTGGTGAATCAGAAAAAAATTGATGTGCGACAAGTGAAAGGCCAATGGGAGTCGTACCTCATCGATGTGGTGGACGGTAATCTCGTCATTGCAGGCAGTGACAAGCGCGGCACCATCTACGGCATATACGAAATATCGCAGCGCATCGGTGTGTCGCCCTGGTATTGGATGGCTGACGCTCCCGTGAAGCATCAGGATGAAGTCTATTACGATGGCGGGCGCATTGTCCAACCTTCGCCCAAGGTGAAATATCGCGGCATCTTCATTAATGACGAGTGGCCGTCGTTCGGCACATGGTGTACCAACCACTTCGGCGGTGTGAACAGCAAGGCCTACGAGCATATCTTCGAACTGCTGCTGCGCCTGAAAGCCAACTACTTCTGGCCTGCCATGTGGGCAACGGCCTTCAACGAGGATGACCCAGAGAGTCCGCGACTGGCCGACGAGATGGGCATCGTGATGGGCACCAGTCACCACGAGCCGATGATGCGCTCACACCAGGAATACCTGCATCGCAAGGAGCAGGTCGGCCCATGGGATTATGCATCGAACAGCAAGCGTGTGGATCAGTTCTTCCGTGAAGGTATGGAGCGCAACAAGGCTTACGACAACCTCGTGACCATCGGCATGCGTGGCGACGGTGACGTGGCGATGGGCAAGGGCGACGACGCCGAGAACATGAAGACACTCGGCAAGGTGATTGAGGGGCAGCGACAGATTATCAAGGACATCTACGGTAAGGCCGATGCCGTACCGCAGCTTTGGGCTATTTTTACGGAAGTGCAGCGCTATTACGATGCAGGTTTTACAGTACCCGATGACGTGACGCTGCTGCTGTGCGATAACAACTGGGGCTACATCCGCCGTAAGGGTCGTGACTTCGAGCGCAAGCGCAAGGGCGGCCTCGGGCTCTACTATCATATCGACATGAACGGTGGCCCTTGGAACGACCGTTGGGTGAACACCACCACCGTGCCAAAACTGCGCGAACAGCTGAACCTTGCCTACAAGAGCGGCATCGACCGTATCTGGATCATCAACGTGGGTGACCTGAAGCCCAAGGAGATGCCCATCGACTTCATCATGCACTACGCCTGGAACCCCGATGCCATCCAGCCTGGTGACGAGCAGGCGTGGCTCGAAGGCTTCACCCGCAGTATCTTCGGTGAAGCATTTGCCAAGGAAACTGCCGACATCATTGCCAAATACTCGAAGTATAACCTGTGGCGCAAAGCCGAGGCACAAGTACCGGGCATCTATAACTATGAGGAGATGCTGCACGTCAGCCATCTCTGGCAGTCGCTGGTAGCGAGGTGCGAAGTCCTGAAGGAGCAGATACCCGCCGAGGCGCAGGATGCCTTCTACCAGTTGGTCTATTACCCAACTGTGGCCAGCGCAGGTGTGGCGCAAATCTATAATGCCGCCACCGTAGGCGACAGCCTCGCCGTCTGCGACCTGATGGCGAAAGACCAGAGGCTCACCGATTATTACAACAAGGTGATGGCCGGCGGCAAGTGGGATGGCATGATGCTCGACAACCACATCGGCTATACCAAGTGGAGCATCCCTGACTTGAACTATCATCCGATGACCCTCGGCTATAAGGTCAATCACAGTCTGGCGGCTTCGAAGGAAACGAAAGAATATTCCATCCCCGCATGGCAGTACTGCAATAAATCAGACGACTGGATGTTCCTGCCAGACCTGGGACGTGGCAAAGGCTGCATGGGAGCCAAGGACGTTATGACTGAGTGGAAAACTGACGGTAGGGGCCCCACTCTGGAATATGAAATAGACTTGACCGACGAAGGATGCGTGGCCATTGGCATCCTTCCCACTCAGGACATCCTGCCAGCACGAGGACTGCGGCTCGGCATACAGATAGACGACCAGCCGATGCAGGTGATTGATGCGCGTCGTGGTCTGGTGGACACCTTCTCTGAATACACGCCTCAGAACTTGGCGGTATCGAAAGTGTTGAAGCCCCTGCCACAGCGAAGTCGTCTTTCTTTGAGTGGATTCGTAAACGGCAGACAGTTGCCGCGTCGTGACGAGGTGTTCGACAACCTCCGTTGGCTCGACACCAAGTTTGACGTTCAGTCAGGCAAGCACAAACTGAAACTCATCATGATAGACCCTGAAATCGTTGTAGAGCAAATCGTTGTCAATCCTGACAACACCCGTTACAGCTATTTCGGTGCAGGGTATCAATAACTATTTCATTTTTATAGTATAATTCCCTTGTGCCTCGAGTTTGGGCGATGTTACGTTGATAGTGACGTCGCCTTTTTCTTCCTGCGGCTGGATGATGAGGAGAGTCTGTCCACGGAAGGTCGTGGGGGTGAGTGAGCGGAACGAGCGGACGTCGTAGGGATGACCCGTACCAGCGACTGTGATATGACGAGCACCGGAGGTCTTGATGTCGAGGGGAATCTCAGCGGTGGGACAGAGGTTGCCATCGGCATCGACCACCTTGATATATATGTAAGCAAGGTCGTTGTGCGAAGTGGTGATGTCGCTGTTGACGGGTTCAAACTGGATAGCGACAGGTGCGCCAGAGGTGCGGAAGACGACGCTCGCCTTTTTCCCCTTAACCACCTCAGCCTTCAGTTCGCCAGGTTCGTAGGCCACGCTGAAAGTGGCAGTGCAAGTGTTGGGGTTGACATCCTGTTCGCCGATAACACGACCATTGATAGACAGCCGGACACGACTCTCACGGGTATAGACGTTGACACGCAAGGAGTCGCTGCGGCGGCCGTTCACGTCATGCACGACGCCAGCCTTCAAAGTGGCGTTATCATATTTCTCAGGGCGAATATCGACAGGGAGGTAGCCGCACTTGTTCGGCCCGTCATAATATGCTCGTTCGTGCCAGTTCCAATGATTTTCTTCCGCCGTCCAGCACCAGCCTAATGCGTCCTCGTATTCACCGTCAGTCACCGATGGGCGCACGGCCATCGCTATCGGGCGCTCGCCCCACACCACATCACGATAATAGCTCTGCGGTTTCTTGTTGCCCACGAGGTCGATGTCGCCACACCAGGCGTTGAACCAAGGCCAGGCGAGCAACTGAATCCAACGACCTCGGTCGCTGCGTTCGAGGGCGTGACCCAGACCTGCTTCGCCGATATAGTCGATGGCCGTCCACACGAAGTCGCCGATGACGTAAGGGTGCTTCTCTACGAGTTGCCAGTTACCACCGATAGCGTTGGGATAGGTCTCCGAGCCGTACATGATGCGCTCGGGGAACCGCTTGTGATCACTCTCGTAGCGGCGCTGTTCGTAGTTGTAGCCGCCTACCTCGACGAGGTCGAAGGCGCGTGGCGAGTCCTTGTCCCACGACATCTTCTGCGCCGTGCGGTCCCAGTAGTCGTTCACGGCCAGCGTAGTAGGACGCGTCGAGTCTTTCTGTTTGATGGCGCGGGTGATGGCCTCGGCAATCTCCTTACCGCGAGGCACGTCGGAGCGCTGGGCAATCTCGTTGCCGATGCTCCACATGATAACGCTGGGATGGTTGCGATCGCGGCGCACCATGAGGGCGGCGTCGTACTCGAAGTTCGTCACGCCCATGCCCACGGGTTTGCCGTCGACGATTGTCTGCTTCTCCTTCGAAAAGTAGTTGCTGTAGTCGTCCTTGCGTTTCTGTTCCTCCCACTGGTCGAAGCACTCGTCGATGACCAGCATGCCCAGCGAGTCACAGGCATTAAGAAAGGCCTCCGTAGGCAGATTGTGGCTCGTGCGCACAGCATTGTAGCCCTGCGCCTTCATCAGTTCCACCTTGCGTACCTCAGCACGGTCGATGGCAGCACTACCTAATAGTCCGTTGTCATGGTGAACACAGCCGCCACGAAACTTCACCGACTTGCCGTTAAGCAGGAAGCCCTTGTCGGCAGAGAACGCGATGGTGCGGATGCCGAATGGGATTTCCAGAACATCGCGAACACTCCCAGCAGCATCAAGCAGGCTGATGCGGGCTTTATAGCGATAGGGCGAATCGACTGACCAAAGACACGGCGACTTCACAGTCAGTTCGCTGCCACCAGCAGCTATCTCACGCCCCTCGGCATCGAATATCTGTACCTTTATCGTACCCTCAGCCGTCGCAACATTTTCGTCGAATACCTTCGCAAAAACCTTCACGATGGCATTCTTCCCATTCACCACCGACGCATCGACATACGTGTCCCATGCATCGAGGTGCAGCCTGTCGGTCGTCTCTAACCACACGTGGCGATAGATGCCACTGCCCGAATACCATCGGCAGTTCAAGCCCTCGTTGACCGCCTTCACGGCAATGGTCACGCGACGCTCGTCCTTGGGGTCGCGATTCGCCTTGTCTTTCAGGATGGCGTTCAAATCAACCACGAAAGGCATGTAGCCATAGATGTTCATCGCAGCTTTCTTGCCGTTCACCCACACCTCTGCCTGATTATACACGCCGTCGAAGCGCAGCCGGATGGATTTGCTTTGCAGCATCTCATCCATAGATGCGCCATTCGTAGGCAAAGTGAACGTCTTGCGATACCAGCCCGTGCCGCCGACGGTCTGCCCCGAGTCCCAGTCGCCTATGCTCAGCCGCGAGAAAGGTCCTACCTGCCAGTCCATCCATTCTGCTGTCTGCTCGCGATAGTCGTGGGTGTAAGCCACCGGTTCCATGCTGAAGTCGTGCGGCACGATGACCTCGCGCCACTGCGAGTCATCGCAATCCACTGCTTCCGCATTCATCACTTCGCCGCGATGAAACCGCCAGCCCTCGTCGAACGATTGTTTACGCTGTGCATTGATTGCACACTGCACTCCCACAATTGCCAGTAGGCAAATCATTATTTCCTTCATATACTGAACTTTTCAAAATATTGCAATCTCTTTGATGAACGGCTCATCGAAGCCCTCGACATGGAAGGTTACTTTGGCAGTTCCCTTCTCGGTGGTGGACTGCAGGCGTACGAGTCCTTCACCGAAATAGGTCTCGAGTTCGGTGGTTCGCCAGGAGTCTATCCTTCGCATGTCACCAGTCTCTACGCCCAAGAGACGGATGGGGCCTTCTGTCTCGACCCTGAATCTGCGAGGCTGCATCTGTTGAATACGACCTTCCTTATCTACGAGGGTAAGACGGACATGGGATACGCTGCTTTCAGAGGCTGCGGCAGGACGAGTGCCAGCTCGACGGCAAGTGATGTCTGCGACTTCAGAGTAGTCGGGCTTTGCAGCAAAGAGGGTCGTATAGTCGGCATCCAGCCTTACACCCGCCACGGGACCGTGGTTGACGAGCGAGTCGCGCATCACTTCCCTGCCGCCTTTGTAGCCCACGGCAAGCACCTTACCCTGTCGGGCTGGTAGTTGGATGGTGATACAGTGGTCGCGGTAGTTTGCCGTCCTTCTCGGCTTCAGCGGCAGCTGCGGATTGCTCCACATGGGGAAGAAGAACTGCACAGAGTCGCAGGTGGTATAGCATCTCACCTCCACGCATCTGGAGTCGGTGTAGGGCAGGTCCCAGGTATCGGCCATCGGAGGATATTGCCAGTGGTCGGTGCCTATGGCCTGATTGAAGCAGTTGTCGCGGACAACGAGTTTCAGGTAGTCCTGCTCCAGGTTCCAGGCCGGATGGTAGAATGCTGCCTGCGGGCGCTCCTTCAGCGTCATGTCGAAGGGACAGGAGCACCAGCCCTTAGCCGGCCAGGGCGATGACTCACCCAGGTAATCGACGCCAGCCCAGACGAAGGAACCGGCGATAAACGGATGCTCCTCCACGAAATGCCAGGGGTTGTGCTCCACGAAATCGCGCACGAGGTTCTCACGCAGTCCCGAGTAATAGACGAACGCCTCGCTCACGAACATCTTACGGGTGGGAAAGCGCTTGTGGTCGGCTATCATCCGCGGTTCCAAATAGTTGTATCCTACGAGATCCGGCACATCGGCAATTCTGTCCTCGAATCCCTGCTGGCAGGCAAGCATCGTCGGGCGTGTGGGGTCCAGCGCCTTCACCGCCGCGTTTAGTTCCTTGGCCCTGTCCACGCCTTCATTGTCCTTGCTCCAAGCCTCACGCACTTCGTTTCCAATGCTCCAGACGATGACGGAAGGATGGTTACGGTCTCTCAGCACCATGTCAGCGATGTCGTGAAGGGCGTTCGCATCGTAGAACGGCTCGTAATAGCCCGATTTCCACTTGTCGAACGCCTCGTCGAGAACCAACAGGCCGAGCGTGTCGCAGATGTTCAGAAACTCGGGCGACGGCGGGTTATGGGAGCATCGGATGGCATTGCAGCCGATCTCCTTCATGGCCTTTAACCGGCGAACCCACACCTCGTCGGGTACGGCAACGCCCAGGCTTCCCGCATCCTGATGCAGGCACATTCCCTTCAACTTCATGTTCCGTCCGTTCAGATAGAACCCCGTGTCGGCATCGAAACGGATGTCACGGAACCCGAAGGGTGTCTCTACCTCGTCCACCAGTTTTCCCTTGCTGTCTTTCACTTGCGTAAGGAGAGTATAGAGCACGGGGGAGTCAGTACTCCATAACTGCGGATTGTTGACGAAAAGACTGGCTTTGGAAGACGATGCCACCTGCTTTCCGTTTTTATCCAGAATTACATGCGAGACCCAGCATCCGTCGTCGCCTTCCACCTCGGTCTTCACATTCACCGTCCCGTCGGTCTTCGCCGTCACGAAAATGCCGTTCTCCTTCACGTGCACCTGATAGTTCATTTGCAACCAGACGTGGCGATAGATGCCAGAACCCGTGTACCAGCGAGACTGCTCCTCTCTGTCCACATGCACCACCAGCCGGTTTTCGCCCGACTTGTTGACATACGGAGTGATATCGAAGGCGAAACCAGTGTAGCCATAAGTATGATGGCCCAGCCGGTGACCGTTCAGCCAGACCGTGGCGCGATGATACACGCCGTCGAAGTGGATGCTGAGCCGCTGGTTTTTCGATAGCCGTTTAAGATAGTCGGCAGGGAGCGTGAAGTCCTTTGCATAGATACCCTGTCCACCGGCGAGGTAGCCCGCCGAGCCGCCCATCTTCCGGTCGAAAGGCTGTTCTATGCTCCAGTCGTGCGGGATGGTAACGTTCCTGAAGGCCTTGTCAGACAGTGGCGTCGAGGTCTGGCCTTTGGTGATTTCGCTCGCCGTAACCTGCGCCTGCTCCGGTTCCGTATCATCGGTCACCTCCGTCTTTGAGGTTGTTGCAACTTGTGCTGACAGAACTGAGTCAGCGATGCCGAGCGTGCGGAGCACCTCGGATGCCTCCGCGTGGTTGGCGCAGAGTCTGAAGGTCCAACCTTGGTCGAAGGTGCCCCTTATACGTTTCTTAGTGCTTGCCTGCATTCCCAAACAAACAGCTGCCATAAGCACCGACAGGATGATGATTCTTTTCTTCATACGTATGACAACTTTAATAATCTGAATGCAAAGGTAGGCTTTTTTTAGCTGAATTATGTGTGATTTAACGAATTTAGCATAAAAAAAGAAAATCTTTTGACATCGGCCTCGTTTTCACTGAGCAAAATAGCCGTTTCATAGATTTATTTCCAACGGGAGCAACTACGATGAGATAAAGCGAGACTACAAGGAACAGTACGGCATTTTTAGTCAAGTGGTAAAACAATCGCAGAAGGGTGGTAAAACAATTTGTTTACGTCGTCTCATGTTACTACACGAAATCTTACGAACTTTTTGAGAGGTCTCGATCCCCTTATTAGGGTGAGATTTATGCACTTACATTGGAACATTTTTAAATGAGTCTCCCGACAAGTTTAAATGCCTGATTATCAACGAACAAGAAGGAAGCCGTTTTGCGACTTCCTTCTTGTTTCAGCGGAGAGTGAGGGATTCAAACCCCCGATACCCATAAGGGTATACCGGATTTCGAGTCCAGCGCGATCGATCACTCTGCCAACTCTCCGAATAAGCGAGTACCAACGAACTTGGATTGCGGGTGCAAAGGTAATGCTTTTTCCTGAAACGGCCAAACTTTTCGCATTTTTTTTCGTTTTCAGAGTATCTTTTGCATCATGATGGCATCGTTATAAACATGTCCGTCGAACAGCCAATCGGACATGACTGCCGTTTCCCGATATCCCATATTAGAGAACAGACGACGGGCATCAGCGCCAGTAACAGAGATGACTGCATAGAGCTGATGCAGATGCAAGATGGTTGATGCATAGTGGTGAAGGCTGGCCATTGCAGCCTGGGCATATCCTTTACGACGGGCTGGCTGAACGATGACGATTCCCACTTCTGCACGGTTGTGCCGAGGGTCATAGTTTATCAGATCAACGAGCCCCACGGTATTACCCTGCTCATCTTCCACAATGAGCCTGACCTGCCGGTCTGCATAGATGTCGTTGGAAGAATGGGCAATGAAATCGTGGAGGGTGTATCGGGAATAGGGCACATTGGTAGATCCGACATCCCACAGTTGTGTATCGTTTTCTATGCGATAGAGCATGTCCAGGTCTTCCGGCTCCATCGCACGCAGTCTGACTTTCGGCAACGAATGAGGTTTCATCTGATAACTTCCTTTTGAGTGATCAACGTTTTGTCGGTAGAATTATAAGTGCCTATCAGGAGTTTTGCTGCTGCAAAGTTTTCTGCATGGCTGATGATTTGCTGATAGGAGAAATAGCTGGTGTCATAGATGACGCACGAGTAGGGCTGAAGCTGAGCAGCAACCGATTCCATCTGCGAGGGCTCGCAGAAGCTGGCTTTCAGACCTTTACGCCTTGCCAGCTGGCGGCATTCGTCGAGCATGGCGGGGGTACCAACAAAGAGATAGGAGGTCTCTGTCTTATCGCGTGTGACCAACCCTAACGACTTGCGCATGCGGTAATACAGCATCTGCAACAGCGCAATGAAAGCTCGGAAATAGATGGCCAGCTTGATGGGTATGGCCACAAAAAGAGACAAATGACTGTAGTGCTTGCGGAAGAAGATGAGCATAGCCTGATAAAAGACATGCACATAGCGATAGCTGGACTTCTGGGTCGATTCGCCTTTGTAGTGGACGATAGAAGCCGGCACATACCAATTCTCGTATTCTCCTTTCATGAGACGGCAACTGAGGTCTATATCCTCGCCATACATGAAGAAATCTTCATCAAGCAGTCCCACCTTATCGAGGGCTTCACGACGCAACATGCAAAAAGCCCCACTCATCACCTGTATCTGTCCTGATTCGTCCCACGAAAGATGGCTCATATAGTAACGTCGGGAAAAGCCCAACATCTTCAGTAATGAAACCCAGGGGGTGGGAAGTCCACGCCGTGACTCGCGTGCCAGGCTTCCATCGGCATTATGCATCTTCACCCCCACTCCACCAGCCTTTGGGTGTTCGTCCATAAAGGCCAAGGTGCGGGTGAGGCAATCCTCGGCAATGAACGTATCGGGATTCAGCAATAGCACATACTGGCTCTGCGTCTGACGGATGGCAATATTGTTGGCACGTGAAAAGCCTATATTATGCTGACTCTCAATGAGGGTTATCTGATTGGAGAATCGCTCGGTGAGATAGCTCACAGTATCATCCTGCGAGTTATTATCGACTACGAAAATCTCATAGTCGATATCCTTGGCGGCCCGTTGAACGCTGACGATGCATTGTTCAAGGTAGTAACGGACATTATAACTGACTATGATGACCGACAGCTTCTTCATTCTCCTTTCCCGTTGGTTCTTCTTCTATTGGTTCTTCTTCTATTTGTTCTTCTATTTGTTGGTCTTCTTCCTTTGAAACCTCAGCCATGCAACGCCCCATCGTGGGAATGACGAAAGGCATGCAGAGCAGCACCACTACGGCGAGATAGCCAAAGTCGGAATTAAAACCGAAAGCATAGTAGAGAAATGTGTTCACAAGAAGCAGAAGGCCCATGCAGACAATGCGCACGCTACCCCACCGAAGTAAGGCAGGAGCCTGACGGGCATGCAGGTCTTCGCTGATTCGCTTGAACTTGAACAGTCTTAGTGATAGTGGCAGGATGCAGACGGTGAGCAGTATCATCGCCGTAGAGCAGACGAAACGCTGTTCCTTGGTTGCACTTTCCCACATAGCCATGTCCCAATGAAGGAACTCTCCACCTATATATAATATGGCCGCCACAAGCAGAAAGCCTGCGAAAAGTGCCATCAGTATATTTCTTGTCTTCTTCATTCTTTAATTGTGAATTTTATCCTTCAAAAAGTGTCCTGTTCAGGATGGAACGCCCCAACGTTACCTCGTCGGTATATTCCAGTTCGTTTCCCACCGCTATTCCACGGGCAATGATGCTGACGGTCACATTGGTTGGAGCCAACTTGCGGAAGATGTAGAAATTGGTTGTATCACCCTCCATCGTCGAACTCAAGGCCAGTATCACCTCTTTCACATTGCCTTCACCTACCCTGCTCACTAACGACTCAATCTCCAAATCGCTTGGCCCAATTCCGTCCATAGGAGAGATGAGACCTCCCAGCACATGATACAGTCCATGAAACTGCTGCGTATTCTCAATGGCCATCACATCCTGGATATTCTCCACGACACAAATGATGGAGGCATCACGACGAGCATCAGAGCAAATAGGACAGATGTCACTGTCGCTGATATTATGACAGCATTTGCAGAACTTCACCTCGCGCTTCATAGTAGCGACAGCCTCGGCAAATTGTTCCACATCTGACGTCTGTTGACGAAGCATGTGGAGCACCAGACGAAGTGCCGTCTTGCGCCCGATGCCCGGAAGTTTCGAGAACTCCTGCACGGCACGTTCAAGCAAGTGTGAGGGATATTGTTGTGCTACCATCTCAATTCTCAATTTCAGCCAGTTCCAGCCATCGCATGGACTTCTCGTCGAGCTCGTCATTCAGCAACGGCAGGCGTTTACTCATGGTGGTAATATCTTCCACAGAAACAGCACCCGAGCTCAACGCATCCTCTATCTGTTTCTTCTCAGCCTCAAGGGCTGCAATATCCTTTTCCAACTGCTCATACTCACGCTTCTCCTTGAAGGTGAGCTTACGCTTCTTCTGTTGGATGTTGGATGGTGAAGGGTTAATGGAGATGTCATTCTTCTCTTTATTCTGGTGTAGAGGTGTTTTCCCTCCACCTTCAACCTTCAACCCTCCGCTATTATCTCCTTTAGAGAACTCCCTATACTGCGTATAGTTGCCTGGAAAATCCTTTATCTCGCCATTACCCTTGAACACCAGCAGGTGATCTACCACTTTATCCGTGAAATAACGGTCGTGGCTGACAACGATGACACAGCCTGGAAAGTCCTGAAGATATTCCTCCAGAATCTGTAAGGTGACAATGTCGAGGTCGTTAGTAGGCTCGTCGAGAATCAGGAAGTTAGGATTGCGCATCAGCACGGTACACAAGTAGAGCTTGCGCCGTTCTCCTCCTGAAAGCTTATAGACGTAGTTATACTGTTGCTCGTTGGTAAACAGGAAATACTGCAGGAACTGAGTAGCCGAGAGATGACGTCCTTGTCCTAAGTCGATATATTCAGCTATATCGCGAATCACGTCAATGACCTTCTGCTGCTCATTAAACTTCAGCCCCTCTTGAGAGAAATATCCGAAGCGCACCGTGTCGCCAATGACGATGCGTCCCTCGTCGGGCTGCACCTCGCCAAGCAGCATCTTCAAGAAGGTAGATTTGCCCGTGCCGTTACTTCCCACAATGCCCATTTTCTCGAAACGGGAGAAGTTGTAGTAGAAGTCCTTCATAATGACTACATCATCAGAGAACTTCTTCGAGATATACTGGCACTCGAATATCTTGCTACCTATATAGACATTGTTAGCCTTCAGACGGATGGCACGTTCCTCGATGCGGGCTTTCGCCGTCTTCTCCAGTTCGTAGAACGCCTCCTCACGCGCCCGGGCCTTGTGACCACGAGCCTGAGGCATGCGCCGCATCCACTCCAATTCTGTACGATAGAGGTTGTTGGCACGTGCTATCTCTGCCCTACGGTTGTCTATGCGGTCTTGTCGTTTCTCTAAGTAATAGGCATAATTTCCCCGATAGGTATAAATGGTCTGGTCGTCTAATTCCAGAATGATGTTGCAGACGCGGTCAAGGAAATAGCGATCGTGGGTGACCATCAGCAAAGTCTTGTTGCCACGACTGAGAAAACCTTCCAGCCACTCAATCATTTCCAAATCAAGATGGTTGGTCGGCTCGTCGAGAATCAGGAAGTCGGGTTCGAGAATCAGCACATTGGCCAAAGCGACGCGTTTCTGCTGACCGCCGCTAAGCTGTCCCATAGGCTGCTGAAGGTCACGTATCTTCAGCTGGGTAAGAATCTGTTTGGCTTTGAGCACACGCTCTGGGTTCCCTTCATGATTGAAGCAGGCATCAAGCACGCTTTCCTCGGGGTCGAAGCGTGGCGTCTGCTCTAAGAAGCCCACTTTGAGGTCACGCTTATAAATGATAGCCCCTGTGTCGTAGCCTTCGTTTCCGCAAAGAATGGAGAGAAGCGTCGATTTTCCTGTTCCGTTCTTAGCTATGAGTCCTACTTTCTGTCCTTCAGCGATGGAGAAGCTGATATCCTCGAAAAGCAGAAGTGCCCCGAACGATTTCGTCAGGTTCTGCACATCAAGGTATGGTACTTCCTTAGACAAGACTCTTGTTGATTTGTTCTATATAGTCGAGCACTTCGTCCCTACCCTGCCCTTTCTCTGCAGAAGTGACGAAATAAGGCGGCATTTCCTCCCACGTATCCAGCATCTTCTGCTTATAGGCCTCTACGTTCTGGTGCACCTTAGTGGCAGAAAGCTTGTCGGCTTTGGTAAAAAGGATGGAGAATGGTACGCTCGACAGGCCAAGCCAGTTCATGAACTCCAGGTCTATGGCTTGCGGTTCCAGCCGCACATCTACAAGAACGAAAGTATTGACCAACTGCTCACGACCAAGAATATAGCCGCGAATCATCTGGTCGAGTCTCTGTATCTCTTTCTTCGACCGCTTAGCATATCCATAGCCAGGCAGATCGACAAGATACCATTCCTTATTGATGATGAAGTGATTGATAAGTAGCGTCTTACCCGGAGTAGCCGATGTCTTAGCCAGGCCCTTGTGCCGACAGAGCATGTTAATCAGGCTCGATTTACCTACATTGGAACGTCCGATAAAGGCATACTCGGGCTTTGTGTCATGAGGACACATCGATACCATTGGGGCGGAAATGACAAATTCGGAACTCTTTATCTCCATCGCTTAATCTCTTACAACTTACCTCTCACCACTCACCTCTTAACGAATCCGGTCATAGGAACGCACCACCTTCTCGTCGTGCACAATTCCCTTGCGGGCTATGAAAATGAAGATGATGGCTGCAGCAGGCAGGGCATACTGCCAATGCATTATTTCCGGAATGGCGTATAATGCCAACTGCACATACCATGCAAGCAACAGCAACATAGGCAACAGGCAGAGTGCAGCCTGCGCCTTGCGGTTCTTATGAAGGGGAATGACAGCCAGCGTGACGACTGCAGCTGCAATGAGCGTCACCAGCTGAAGCGTTGTTCCTGCTCCGGCAATGATACACACCACGATGCAGATGGTTGCCAATAGCAGATACCAAGTCTGAGGTCTCAGCATATCTAAACTTCAAACTTTAATCGATCAAACTTCCATCGCCTGCTGCTGGGCTTCCTTCACGGGGTCGCGCCAATAGACCTTACCCTCGACAAACTCCTGAGTTGCTAAGAGCGAGGGTTTCGGCAGCTTCTCGTAGTAACGGGAAATCTCTATCTGCTCGCGATTCTCGAACACCTCTTCCAACGAGTCGTTGTAACTGGCAAACTCGGCCAACTTCTTCGACAGGTCTTCCTTAATCTGTACGGAAATCTGATTAGCACGCTTGGCAATGATGGCAACGGTCTCATAGATGTTGCCTGTCTCATCGCACAAATCCATAATGTTACGCGTCACGGTATTTACCGGAGCCTTTGACTTTTTGTAATCCATATCTATATTAAAACTTCTTTATTCTCAATTATTTAGTCTCCAATCACCTTCTTGCACTTGGCGATGAATTTATTGGCCATCGCACAATCCTTCGACTCGGGAAACTCATTCAGGAATCCGTAGCATTCGTCTTCCGCATCGCGATAACGCTCTATACGCTTGTCTTCCGATGAGTTCTCGGCCAGTTCAAACTTGCTCTTCATAATAAGCAGTGAGAAGTCCTCACGCCATTTCGAATAGGGATAGAGCTTCAAAGCGTTCTGAGCGGTGATGATACTGGCAATATAGTTGCTCTCGTTATTTGAATTGATATTGCCGAAATAGCCGCCCAAATTATAGTACAGCTGGGCCGACAACAACTCCTTCTGCACCAGCTTGTCCTGCAGCTCAAACAGACGGTCCTGTGCTTTCGGACGAAGCTTCGAGTCAGGGAAGAAATCCATGAACTGCTGATAGGCGTTGATGGCACCGATGGTTGGTGTCTGGTCAAGACGCGGCTCGGGGGCTCCCTCGTAAAGCGACTGTCCTACATAGAAAGAAGCCTCTTCAGCATAGTCGCCCTTAGGATAGGTCTGGTAATACTTCTTGAATGTAGCCGAAGCCGACTCGTAGTCCCTGCCCATGTATTCCGACATTCCAAGCATGTAGAGTGCTTCTTGCGCATCGTCCGTACCTTTCTTCAGGGTAATCAAATCCATCAGCAGCGAGGCACAACGGTCATACTTACCTTCGGCAAAGCTCTGCTTGGCATACTCATAGCGGTAATCCAGGTCGGTGGTCTTATAGACCTTGTTAAATTCACCGGCACAACCAGCGAGAAACAGGGCGAAAAGCGACAGAACAAGTATATTCTTCTTCATTGTATTCATATTTGGGGTGCAAAATTACTCATTTTTGCCCAAAACACAAAGAGTTTTCATATTTTTAACCGCATATTTGCTCGTTTTCACAGATTATTATTAATTTTGCATGCCAAATGAAGTTCAAACTGACATCGAAATACCAGCCGACAGGCGATCAACCCGAGGCCATCCGCGAGCTCACCGACGGCATCAACCGCGGCGACAGGTCACAGGTGCTGCTGGGTGTCACCGGATCTGGCAAGACATTCACGATGGCCAACGTCATTGCCAACATCAACCGCCCTACTCTCATCCTCAGTCATAACAAGACGCTGGCAGCTCAGCTCTACGAGGAAATGCGTGGGTTCTTCCCCGAGAATGCCGTAGAATATTATGTAAGCTATTATGACTACTATCAGCCAGAGGCTTACCTTCCCCAGACAGATACTTATATTGACAAAGACCTCTCTATCAACGACGAGATAGACCGTTTGCGTCTTAGTGCAGTATCAGCCTTATTATCAGGAAGAAAAGACGTTGTCGTTGTATCTTCTGTTTCGTGTATATACGGCATGGGAAGTCCTAATGCGCTCTCTGATAACGTTATCGAAATCCGACAGGGACAGAACATAGATCGCAATGTTTTGTTAAGAAAACTGGTGCAGTCGCTCTACGTGCGCAACGACCTTACATTGGAACGTGGCAACTTCCGCGTCAAGGGCGACACCGTCGATATCTACATGGCCTACAGCGAGAAGATTCTGCGTATCACCTTCTGGGATGACGAGATTGATGCCATCGAGGAGCTCGACCCCGTGACACTCATCCGTCTGGGCCGCTATGCCGACTATAAGCTCTACCCTGCCAACCTCTTCATGACCACGCAGGAGCAAACCAACCGTGCCATCCACGACATTCAGGACGACCTAGTGAAACAGGTGGCTTTCTTCGAGGAGTTGGGCGATGAAATCAAGGCCGCCCGTATCAAGGAACGCGTGGAGTATGATATGGAGATGATCAAGGAGCTGGGCCATTGCTCGGGCATTGAGAACTATTCGCGCTATTTCGACGGGCGTCAGGCCGGCCAACGCCCTTATTGCCTGCTCGACTTCTTCCCCAAGGAGTATCTGCTCATTGTCGATGAGAGTCATGTCAGCGTGCCGCAGATAGGTGCCATGTATGGTGGCGACCGTGCCCGCAAGACCAACCTCGTAGAGTATGGCTTCCGCCTGCCTGCCGCCTTCGACAACCGTCCACTTACCTTCGACGAGTTCCAGCAGATGGTAAACCAAGTCATTTATGTCTCGGCCACGCCGGCTGACTTTGAGTTGAACGAGGCCGAGGGTGTCGTCGTGGAGCAGGTTATCCGTCCTACGGGCCTGCTCGACCCCGAGATAGAGGTGCGCCCCTCCGAGCATCAGATTGATGACCTGATGGAAGAGATTCGCCTGCGTGTTGAACGCCATGAGCGGGTGTTGGTGACTACCCTCACCAAACGCATGGCTGAGGAACTGACCGAATACCTGATGAACCACAGCATTCAGACGGCTTACATCCACTCCGACGTTGCCACGCTGGAACGTGTGAAAATTCTGGCTGACCTGCGTGGTGGCGTCTATGACGTACTTGTCGGTGTGAATCTACTCCGTGAGGGTCTCGACCTGCCCGAAGTGTCACTCGTGGCCATCCTCGATGCCGACAAGGAAGGTTTTCTTCGTTCCCGCCGCTCGCTGGTACAGACGGCTGGTCGTGCTGCCCGCAATATCAATGGCCGTGTCATCATGTATGCCGACACCATCACCGCCTCCATGCAGGAAACCATCGACGAGACCAACCGTCGCCGCACCAAGCAGCTGCACTACAACGAGGTGCACGGCATCACCCCTACGCAGATTGTGAAAGCCATCAGCGATAGTCCCCTGAGCCGCGACGACCGTCCTGACATCAAGGAACTGAAGAATGCTCACCTCTCACCTCTCGATTCTCAATTCAATATCGCTGCCGATCCCGTCATCGAGCACATGACGCGCCCGCAAATTCAAAAGCTCATCGCCGAGACTACCCGCCGCATGAAGGAGGCCGCCAAGAATCTCGACTTCCTTCAGGCCGCCCAATACCGCGACGAGATACTCCGCCTACAAAAAGAGATAGAGCTATAGTCTGTATTTTCAAAAGTAGAGCCTGTTGCACAAGCAAATGAATCGACCACTACTCCAACTTACCACCCTTGTCGCCCTCCTGATTCTTGGTGTTCCTATCATCAAGGCGCAAACCGAATTCGAACAAGCGGTGGCAGAAAGAGGCTACGATCAGGACATAGAAGACCTGAGCGCAGAATCGGAGATAGAGATTGCCGAGCCCTCGCTGGCATTGGTCAATCTGACGGGCTTCACATCTATGCCTACGCAGAAAAACGTCAAGCGAGATGGCTATATGGAGGTGTTCGACGGCAACGGTTATTATTTCCGTAAGCCCGTTGAACTTGGCGGGCAGGGCGGCTACTCGCTCCGTTTTCCCAAGAACAACTTCGTGTGCCACTTCACCGACGAGCAATGGAACGAGGACTATGGCGCCGAACTGACCATCGGCGATTGGGTTAGTCAGAATTCCTTCCATTTCAAAGCCTTCTACACCGATTATCCCCGTGGCATCGGCGAGGTAGCTTACAAACTGTTTGCCCAAATGGTGGCTGACCGACGTCCCTACTGGGAACGGGGCGGATATATGAAAGACAGCCGGGCACGATGCTTCCCCGACGGATTCCCCTGCGTGGTCTATCTCAACGGCAAATTCCATGGCATTTATGCCTGGCAGTTGAAGAAGAACCGGAAGAACATGAACCAGAAAAAAGCCCTCGACACCCACATACATTTAGATGGAGACCTGAGTGACAACCACATCTTTCGGGGGACCATCGTTTGGAAAAATTTCGAAGTGCGAACACCTAAAGGACTGATAGACATCAAAGGCGCTGCCTACGACGGCAATAAGCCCAAGGAGCTCATGGACGAAAGCAGCCCCCTTTACCAGAACGCCGCCGATACGGACAGTCTTCGTCAGGTAAAGCAGCTCTCGGCACTAACCAAGCATCACATAGTAGCCATGAGCAAATATTGGGACGAGCTCAACGCGCTGGAGGAGGAAGGCGCAGACCCAGGCCAGATGCGGCAGGAGATAGAAGAGCGATACGACACAGAGGCGCTCATCGACTATGCCGTACACTATTACTTTACCAACAATGGCGACGGCTCGATGAAGAACTGGCAATGGTTTACCTACGACGGCCAGCGCTGGGCTGTGACGCCATACGACCTGGATCAGACCTTTGGCATCGGGCTCTACGGCAACCTCCTGCCACCACATCTGCCTTTCAAGAAACTCACATCGGGCCCGCTCTACTGGATAGACAGATATTATGCCGACGACATTGCCTCCCGCTATGCCACGTTACGCCACAACCGCGTGTTCGACTACGACAACGTGACTGCCATCATCGATGACTGGCACCAGCGTGTTGGCGACGAGTACTATGCTATGGAGAAACAGCGATGGCCCAATAGTCCGTGCTACAAAGATGCCGTGTGCAACGAAGGATGGGAAGCTTGCAGCCTTGACGACCCCGAATACCGGCTTGCA
>Ga0310690_10004064_pt1 | contig 21238 bp, 16 predicted proteins | sample AusTroGonzalo_MG_2_FD_207661 | JGI IMG/M metagenome (GOLD analysis project Ga0310690, IMG submission 207661) | Bovine rumen microbial communities from tropical cattle in Woodstock, Queensland, Australia - Gonzalo_04 (v2) (version 2) | ecosystem: Host-associated > Mammals > Digestive system >... | reverse complement strand
GCTCTGTTGTATGAAGGCTGCAAGCCGTTCCTGGGTGAGAATATCACCTTCGACGACTTCCGCTCCACCGACAGCAATGCTGAGGTAGGTATCATGTCGAGCCAGAAAGTGGGTCCGGCTATTGCAGACGATATCAAGACCAGCGCCGTTTGGGCTGTGTTCGCTGCACTCGTAGTGATCTTCCTGTATATCCTCTTGCGTTTCCGCAACTTCGCTTACTCCGTAGGTGCTATCGCTGCTTTGGCACACGATACCGTCATCATTCTCGGTCTGTATGCGATCCTGTGGAAGATCATGCCGTTCTCCATGGAGATTGACCAGGCGTTCATCGCGGCTATCCTGACCGTTATCGGTTATTCGATCAACGATACCGTGGTCATCTTCGACCGTGTACGTGAGTACAACACGCTCTATCCGAAGCGCGAGAAGAAAGTGAATATCAACGACGCGTTGAACAACACACTGAGCCGTACGTTCTCGACCTCTATGAGTACGTTCGTCGTATTGCTCGCAATCTTCATCTTCGGTGGTGAGACCATCCAAGGCTTCGTATTCGCACTCCTTATGGGTGTGATCATCGGTACCTATTCGTCTCTGTTCATCGCTTCGCCGATTGCTTATGACATCCAGTTGGCACAGGCACGTCGTGCAGAGAAGAAAGCTGCTATGAAAAAATAATGTCCAAGAAAAAGGAAATATGTAGTTTCTGCGGTCGCACCATGCCCCAGATGTTCTCGGGTCTGGAAGACGGAACGCTAATCTGCAGTGAGTGTATCGAAGAAGGGCATCGGATCATTTCCTCCCGTCCGAAATCACGCGCGCTCAACAGCGATGAACTCTCGGTAGACAACCTGCCGACACCGCAGAAAATTAAAGACTTTTTGGACCTGTACGTCATCGGCCAGGAGGAAGCAAAACGCTTCCTCTCGGTCGCTGTCTACAATCATTACAAGCGTGTATTGCAGGAGATCACTAACGATGACGTCGAGATAGAGAAGAGTAATATCCTTCTCGTCGGCTCGACCGGAACAGGCAAGACGCTCCTGGCGCGTACTATCGCCAAGATGCTCAAAGTGCCGTTCGCTATCGGAGACGCCACTGCATTGACACAAGCCGGCTATGTCGGCGAAGACGTGGAGTCGCTCTTAGTGCGCCTCTTGCAGGATGCCGATTACGATGTGACGAAGGCACAGCGAGGCATCGTTTTTATCGATGAAATCGACAAGATTGCCCGCAAATCGGAGAATATGTCCATCACCCGTGACGTGAGTGGCGAAGGTGTTCAGCAGTCGTTACTGAAGATGCTCGAAGGCTCTATCGTCAATGTGCCGCCACAGGGAGGACGTAAACATCCGGAGCAGGAGTTGATTCACATCGATACGAAAAACATTCTCTTCATCTGCGGCGGTGCGTTCGACGGTATCGAGCGTAAGATAGCTCAACGCATGCATACGCAGGTCATTGGTTTCACGGCTCAGCAGGAGACGGCGCATATTGATCAGGATAACCTCCTGCAGTATATCGCGCCGCAAGACCTCAAGTCCTATGGACTGATTCCTGAGATCATCGGTCGTCTGCCGGTATTGACCTATCTGCGTCCGCTGGATCGCACCGCGCTACGTAATATCCTCACGGAGCCGAAGAATGCCCTTACCAAGCAATATCAGAAACTGCTGTCGATGGATAACGTCAAGCTCACATTTAATGACAATGCCCTCGATTATATCGTGGATAAAGCCATTGAGTTCAAACTCGGTGCGCGTGGCTTACGCGGCTTGATGGAGACAGTGATGATGGATCTGATGTACGAGTTACCGAATCACAAGAAAGACGGTACACGCGAATCCTTTACCGTTACGAAAGATTTCGTGCGTGAGAAACTGGAGAAAGTTGATTACGTGCGACTACAGCAAGCGGTATAAGATAAACGCGACTCTTGCGAGCCGCGTTTATTATTAGAATCCTGAGTAAACCAGTTTGAGAGAAAGTCCGTTCGCGCTTTGCGCCGAGCGGATTTTTGTTGCAGAGATGGTCTGCGCTTCTTTAACCGACGTGATGACGGTTGTAGAAGAGGAGGTGGTCGCCGTAGTGATATTTACCGGCACCAGACGCAGATCTAACTGCTCAGGGATGCTGTCTTGACGTAATATCTGCGTCAGCATCTGCGCCAAGTCATAACTGTAGTAATACGTAGTATTACCTAACGAGTCTGTACCGGTAGTCAGCGAACTGACGATCGCGCAGGTGTCATTCGGCGCTACATTGCCTGCTAGCACGCGGTCGACAGACGAGTCTTTGATGAGCAGCATATAGGCTGCAGGCTGCAACCAGTCGTTGTGCGTCTTGTCGGCGGTAGAGCCCGTGAACACGTTCTCTATATCTACCTGCAACTGGGCTAAGTTCACATACGGACGTTTGATATATACCACCGGCGTCTCTGAAGTCGTGTCGATATATTGCACCAGATTAGAGACCATCTTGTACTGCATCTCCTTCACCGGCAGCGAGACATGCGTGAAGATACCGGCTGGACCGATGATATAGTTGTACTGCATCGAGTCTTGCGCCAGATCGCTCAGCAATTGCGCTTTGTTGGCGTATTCGATACGGTTGACGGTGCGCACCTCGGAGTTGGCGTAGAACGCCTTTATATCGTTCACCGTCGTATCCTTGCCCTGTTTGTCGTACGTAAAATGGTAGTACACACCCATCGCAATATCTTTGATATTGAGCACCGTCGAACTACCGAAATCCGTTTCGATAAACAGACCCTTGAACTGCTTGTTGAACTCTTCCTGCGTGCTGAACTTACGGATAGCAGCAAAGCGATGGAAGAAATCCGAAGAGGAGTCGGTCATAAGTCGAACCATCGGTTCGTAGGTGCCGGATGAATTGGCAACCGAGTCCAGTTTCTCCGAAGCCACGACGATACGTCTGTTCCGCAGAATACTCTTCGTGCGCGAGCAGTAATCATCGATAGGAATATCCGTGTAATAGGTCTTCGCGTATTGGAGTTGCTTGCCGTCCATCTCATACACGTTGACCGACAGCGGCGCTTTGTCGTCGCCCACCCAAGTCGAATAATGGAAATAGAGCGAGATGGAATCAATCACGGCATTGCTCGGGTACTCAAACCCTTCCGGACAGGTCAACTGGGTCAGTATCTGCGCACGCATCGTGCCGTAATCTGTCTCGATCTCTCCTAACAGCATCGAATCGGGCAATGAGACAATCGCAGCGCTGGTGTCTATACGCGAAACCAACTCAAACGTGTCGGCAATCACGATGATATCATCCGTATCGTCCAGCACTTCGCTACCCGTGCTGGTCAAATCATCCTTACATGCCGTCCAGCAGCATGCAATCACACTCAATAATAGTATAAAAAACTGTTTACTCTTCACTTTCTTCAACCTCTAAAAGGGAGTGATAGAACTCCCACTGTCGTTTGCAGGCTTCCGTTAGATCCTCTGTCAGCGCGTATGCCAATATCGGCTTGCTCTTCGTCTCCGCATAGTTTGCCACGCGCTGGTTCACCTTTGGTGTTGCATAGACGATCGCGTCCGCAAAATCAACGGCCAGACGCATTAACTCCTCGTAGCCCACCGGGAAACCGGCTATCGAACGTACATCGGTATTGCTGATACCATCGATACGTAACTTATCTGCGAACTTCGTGGAGAACGGTTTCTGATACTCGTTGTCATCCAGCATCACAACGATCTTGGCATGGGCAAAGAACGGCTCGTCGTTGAAGGCTTTCTTGAGATACAGCGGCACTAAGGCACTGATCCATCCGGAGCAAAGAATAATATCCGGCGTCCAACGCAGTTTCTTTACCGTCTCAATCACGCCGCGCGCGTAGAAAATAACGCGATCGTCATTATCCGCATACTCCTCGCCATTCTCGTCCGCTACACCCTTGCGACGACGGAACAAATCGTCATTATCTATGAAATAGATCTGGATGCGCGCCGTCTGAATAGACGCCACTTTGATGAGCAACGGATGATCCGAATCCTCAATGATCAAGTTCATACCTGAGAGTCGAATCACCTCGTGAAGCTGGTTGCGACGCTCGTTGATCTCTCCAAACTTAGGCATGAACGTACGCGTCTCAAAACCATGACCTTGGAAGTACTCCGGAAGCTGACGGTTAAGAAGACGAATAGGGGTCTCCTCCGCCAGATACGGGTATATCTCTTGCGAGATAAACAGGATGCGTTTCGGCTCTTTCATAGGCATATACACTTTTTCGCACTGCAAAATTACAAAAAAATTTTGATATATACAAAAAAAATCTTATCTTTGCACGTTTTTTCGTAAAAATAACTAGAAATAATGCAAATAATTACTACAAAAGCAGACTTACAAGCTGCAGTAAAGGCTTGTAAACAAGCCGGAGAAACCATTGGTTTGGTACCGACAATGGGTGCGTTGCACCAAGGACATGCTTCTCTCGTCAAACGTGCTGTCGCGGACAATGATGTCTGCGTCGTTTCCGTATTTGTCAACCCGACCCAGTTCAATAACAAAGAGGATCTGGCTAAGTACCCGCGTAATATCGAGCGCGATGCACAACTCCTTAGTTCGATAGGCGCGCAATACGTGTTCGCTCCTACGCCCGAGGAGATGTATTCGGCTCAGGAGATGAATACTACGTTTGCTTTCGATTTTGCGGGACTCGACAAGGTCATGGAAGGCAAGATGCGTCCCGGCCATTTCAACGGAGTGGTACAAGTGGTAAGTCGTCTTTTCTACCTCGTACAACCCGACAAGGCCTATTTCGGAGAGAAGGATTTCCAGCAGTTGGCTATTATCCATCACATGGTAGAACGCAGTTCTATGGCGGGTACGTTCGGAAAAGTGCAGATCATCGATTGTCCGATTGTGCGCGAGGAATCCGGACTGGCACTCTCCAGCCGCAATGAGCGTCTCTCGGCGTCCGAGAAAGAGACCGCATTGGCTATCTCCAAGACGCTGTTCGCTTCGTTGGAGTGGGCGAAAGAACAAGGTGCTACTGTGGCCGGCGTGCAGCAACGTGTCATCGATACCCTCAATGCCGTTCCCGGATTGGAGGTGGAGTATTACGAGATAGTGGATCAGACGACCTTGTTACCCACCGATACGTTCAACCATGCCATCGGTTGTGTGACGGTCTATTGTGGTCCGGTTCGCTTGATTGATAATATCAAATATTAAAGGTTAGAGGTGAAAGTTGTCATCGACTCCCATATTCCGTTTATTGTTGAGGCTGTTCGTAAAGAGTGGCTGAATATAGCGATTTTCCCGATGAAACCGGAAGAAATCGATGCGGCAGCGGTGCGTGACGCCGATGTGCTTGTTGTGCGTACGCGCACGAGAGTGAACGAGAAGCTCTTAACCAGTTCGCGTGTTCGGTTGGTTTGCACTGCTACCATTGGTTTTGATCATATAGACACCGACTATTGTGCGTCACACGGCATCCAATGGATGTCTTGTCCGGGTTGCAACGCCCAGACCGTGTGCGATTATATCGAAGAAGCGCTCACTGAAATTCAAAATTCAAAATTCAAAATTCAAAATTATTCTACGATAGGTATCGTTGGAGTAGGTCATGTGGGATCAAAAGTGGCGGCTATGGCAGAGCGAAAAGGCTATCAGGTTTTGCTCAATGATACGCCTAAGGGAATAGGCATTTCTCTCGATTCCATCGAGAAAAAATGCGATATCATCACCTTCCATGTACCCCTGGATACCACCACGTATCACCTATGCGACGCAGCGTTTCTACGTAAGTGCAAACCCGGTGCGCTGATCATCAATGCAGCACGAGGTGGAGTGGTAGACGAACAAGCGCTCCTTGCTTCCGGACATCCGTATATCTTGGATACGTGGGAGAACGAACCGAATATCAACCCGGAGGTGCTGGCCAAAGCGCAACTGGCGTCGATGCATATCGCCGGTTATGGCGTCGAAGGCAAGCGCAACGCATCGCAGATCTGCCTTGATGCTATCGCGGAGATGTTCGGGTTAAAACCTATCGATATTTCGACCTATCGATATATCGAGACCTCGTTAGAAAAAGGAGATTCGGCGCCCGGATGGCTGAACCGAATCTCCGATTCTCTGAAAGCCGATCCTACGGCTTTTGAGGCACTGCGTACAGCCTATCCACTGCGCGAAGGATAGGTTCAATAGACGGCGCTTTGCCTACTGCCTCAATCATCCATTGCTTCGGCGTTAAACGACCTAACTTGTAGATACGCGCGTATTCTTGTGCGAACTCCAATTGGTTCGCGCTCTGCGCCAGATGTTCCTCTAATTGATACTGCACGATATGACCCAATGGATAATTGGGCAGGTACATCGGTGCATTCACCATGTGGCTGTAGATTGCCAACAGGATACAGTCGTGTTCACCTAAAACCGGTTCGTAGTATTGATTCCAAACATCCTTTGCAATAGCCATCGTGGCTTCGCATAGTTCTTTAGCTGTTGCCTTCGGATGGGCATAGATCCATTGCCACATCGTCATATCCACCAGACTGACACCCATGATCTCGTACATCGACCAGAACTGATCCAGCACTTCTTCCGGATTATTGATACCGTTACCCATCTTGGCGCCCGGCAAGAGTTGTAAGTCACGGTGTTGCCAAAGGAAAGCAGAAGCTTCCGTATAGGCGGTGTTCGGTACGCCGGAAAGCATGTAATGGTCAATGAAGTACATATCGAGCACCTGCTCTACGCAGTGGCCGAACTCATGGACGGCGATGTTATAACCCTTATAATCCATGCCGGCAGCAGGAATACGGGTGCGTAGACGCGCGTCTTCCTTTCGTCCCATGCACGGCCAAGCGTGACCTGAACCGCGTGCGGGTTCGACCGCGATATGACGGGCGATGGACCGTGCGTCTTCGGCATAGAATCCCATTTGTTGCAACATTCGCGGCATGTCGGCAGCGAACGCATTGGCATCCGGATAAAGGCCTCTTGTCTCAGCGGTCAGTTCGTCCTCATTGAGCGACGCACGTGCTTTGAATCCGTCGAACCAGATATCGTACGGACGCAAGTCACGACCTAAACGCTCGCGGATAATAGCGGCCACTTTGGCTACTTGCTCCGAACCTACCAATGCTCGGAACAGGCTGTCTAATTCTGCCGCCGGAATCTCTACACCACCTTCGAAATTACGGATGATACCTGTCGGCATCGTCGGACAATATGGATCTTCGGCAAAATAGGCGTGGGCGATATCCAAGATTTTCTCGTAACGCGTGTACGGTTCGCTGTCTGCAGCGTCCGAATAGGGTTTCCAGACATAGTCTGCGCCGTTGATGGCTTGCTGCGGGATGGTCTGATTGACGATGCACTGCATGACCTGATAGATCATCTCCTGCTTCTCATGACCGTTGGTTTTATCGGTGTACAGGGCTTTCAACTCATCGCGCAGATTCCAATGGCTAAGCAGCACCTTGTCATTGTCCCACAACGCACGGTCATCTTCCGTACGTAGGTTGCCCATGTAGATGTTATAGTCTGCGATATAGTTTTCCGCATTCGCGTTGGCTTGAGCTATCTGTGTGTTTACTTCGGCTGGAACGCGTGCCGTGAATACGTCGCCCATGCGCGCATAGGCCCATTCTTGGCGCGTCCAGTTTTTGCCAAGTGTGTTCTTCTCTTCCAGACTGTAGTGCGGGAAGTTCATGATGGTGATGAACGCCAGTTTATTAGCGAACATATCGTCTGAGAAATGCGCTAACGGACTGTAACCGGACATGATCCAGTCGGTCGATTCCGGTTCGGAAGCGTTCGTCAATTGCGTAGGACGCAGTAACTCTACCGTCAGCATATCTGCCGACTGATATACATTCTCGAAAATACGGCTCAGCGACTCAAACAGTGCTTTCCGTGCACTGTCGGTCGTGCAATAATAGTCAGAAACCAACTGATTGAACTCATCTTGCGTACCATCTTTTGCTGTCCAGAGCGCTGCGGCTTGCTGTACACCGAGAGGTGCAGATTCATTCGATTCCATCGAGGTTTTTGAAGTACATGCGGCTAACATAACAAAGCCTAAGATTAACCATTTAACTTTCATAAGAACAGATTTTTACGCTGCAAAATTACAATTTTTTTTGCACATATGCAAATTTTTTTGTATCTTTGCACCCGATTTATTAAATCGGACATAATAGAGAAACAATTATATGGCAAATTTTCAAAAACTGACTCCTCGTTCGGAGGATTATTCTAAGTGGTACAACGAGTTGGTTGTGAAGGCTGATTTGGCGGAGCAGAGTGCTGTTCGCGGTTGTATGGTGATTAAACCCTATGGCTATGCCATTTGGGAGACGATTCAGGCAGAGTTGGATCGCCGTTTCAAAGAGAAAGGTGTGAAGAACGCGTATTTCCCATTGCTTATTCCGAAATCGTTCTTGAGCCGTGAGGCTGAGCACGTAGAGGGTTTTGCTAAGGAGTGCGCCGTAGTTACTCATCACCGTTTGATGAACGACCCGAACGGTAAGGGTGTGGTAGTTGATCCGCAGGCTAAACTGGAGGAGGAACTGATCATCCGTCCGACTTCGGAAACTATTATCTGGTCGACCTATAAGAACTGGATCTCGTCCTATCGCGACCTGCCTATCCTCTGCAACCAATGGTGTAACGTGATGCGTTGGGAGATGCGTACGCGTCTGTTCCTTCGTACGGCGGAGTTCCTTTGGCAAGAGGGTCACACGGCGCATGCTACCAAGGAGGAAGCGGAGGATTATGCACGTCAGATGCTCGATGTCTATGCGGATTTTGCGCAGAACGTGATGGCTATTCCGGTAGTGAAGGGTGTGAAGAGTCCGAATGAGCGTTTTGCCGGTGCGTTGAATACCTATTGCATCGAAGCAATGATGCAGGACGGTAAGGCGCTGCAGGCCGGAACAAGTCACTTCCTCGGTCAGAACTTTGCGAAATCGTTCGATGTGACCTACCTCACGAAAGAGAATAAATACGAGTACGTATGGGCGACCTCATGGGGTGTTTCGACGCGACTGATGGGTGCGCTTATCATGACTCACTCCGATGATGCCGGTCTTGTGCTTCCGCCGCATCTGGCACCGATCCAGGTGGTTATCGTGCCGATCTTCAAGAAAGAGGAAGACCTCAATAAGTTGCTCGTCAAGCTCAATCCGATAGCGGACCAACTGAAGGCGCTCGGTATTCGCATCAAGGTAGATACGGACGAGAAATACACGCCGGGTTACAAATTCGCGGATTATGAGTTGAAGGGTGTGCCTGTTCGTCTGGCGATGGGTGGCCGTGATCTGGAGAACAATACGATCGAGATCGCACGTCGTGACACGCAGACCAAAGAGACTATTTCGCTCGATGGAATCGTGGAGATCGTGAAGAATCTCTTGGAGGAAATCCAGAAGAATCTGCTTACGAAAGCGCTCAATTTCCGTGTAGCTAACACGCGTGAGGTGAACAGCTATGACGAGTTCAAAGAGGAGTTGAAGAAAGGCGGATTCCTGTTGGCTCATTGGGATGGTACAGCCGAGACGGAGCAGCGTATCAAGGACGAGACGAAGGCCACTATCCGTTGTATTCCGTTGCATGATCTGGCGGATGGTACGAACGCTGATATCATCGCCCGCGCTACGGAACCGGGTACGTGTATGGTCACCGGCAAACCATCGGCCGGCCGCGTGGTCTTTGCATTGAATTACTAATTGGCACGGTATTTGTCAGTAGCCTCGTAGATGAACAACGAAGTTTATCGTGCCTTATGGCTAAGAAACGACTACTGTACATAGGACTATTGCTGGTGCTGACACTCAGCGTTTGTGCCGAGACCTACGTGGACTCCTGTGCCGTTCGCATACAAGACGGCGATACGTTGTATCTGGCTTGGTTGCACGAGGTGTGGGTATACCCGCCGATGAAATTCAAGAATAAAAAGCAGGAGAAGTTCTATTGGCGCACCGTGCGCGACGTGAAGAAGTGTCTTCCGTACGCGAAGATGATCACGAAGGATATGGCATATGCCGATCAGGAATTGGCGAAACTGCCGGATCAGAAAGCACGTAAGAAATGGTGGCATGCGTATGAGAAATACCTCTATAAGAAATACGAAAAGGATTTCCGAGGTATGTACGCCAGTCAAGGCATGATGCTCATGAAGCTCATGGATCGCGAGACGGACAAGACGAGTTACGAACTGATCAAGCAATACAAAGGCAAGGCCTCCGCTAATTTCTGGCAGTTCGTAGCCAAGCTTTTCAAAAACGACCTCAAGGAGGAATACGACGCCTCCGATAAGGATCGTATCACCGAACGCGTGATTAACTTGGTAGAAGCCGGGCAACTATAACAGAAACAAACAATAAACGCTATGATATACAGATTTACTTTTTCGTGTGAGGAAGCTGATCCTTCTTTCCGCCGTGTGTTCGAAGCCGATGCGGATGCTACGTTCTTGGAATTGCATGAAGCTATTTTGAAGAGTGTAGGCTATCCGGACGACCAGATGACGTCTTTCTTCCTTTGCAATGACGAATGGGAGAAAGGTCAGGAGGTGACGCTTGTGGAGATGGACTCTAACTTCGAGTACGACAACATGGTGATGAACGAGACTCGTCTGAGTGACCTGATTGAGGAAGTCGGCCAGCGTCTGATCTATATCTTCGATCCGATGTTCGAGCGCTATTTCTTCGGTAGTCTCAAGGAGATCAAACCGGGTTCGATGAACGGCGTGGAGTGCGTGGAGTCAAAGGGCAAAGCGCCGAAGCAACTCAAGAGCGAAGATCCGTTGGCCGGTGTGAATGCAAGAAAGGGCGATGACGATTTCCTCTTTGACGATGAGTTCAAAGACGAATACGACCTCGGCGACATCGACATGGAGGGATTCCAAGACCTCAGTTTCGACGACGGTACCATGTTCTAGGCGGCTAGACGCTAGACGGCTAGGATGAAGACTCTTCTCCTCATAGTAGGTCCGACGGGCGTCGGAAAGACCGAACTGTCGCTGCGCGTGGCGGAGCATTACGGTTGTCCGATTGTTAACTGCGACAGCAGACAGGTCTTCCGCTCTATTCCTATCGGTACAGCTGCTCCGACGAGTGAAGAACAAGCGCGGGTGAAGCATTATTTTGTGGCTACCCGGGATCTGGAGGACGATTATAACGCCGGTCAGTTCGAGCGCGATGCGATGGTATTGTTAGACGACCTGTTCCGAACTCATGAGATTGTTGTAATGACCGGAGGCTCGATGCTCTACGCCGATGCCGTCTGTAACGGACTGGATGATCTGCCGAATATACCGGAAGCTATTCGTCGGCAGGTGCAACAGGAGTACGAGTGCAAAGGACTGGAGTGGTTGCAAGCAGAGGTACAGCGCTTGGATCCGGCGTATTGGGAGATAGTGGACAGGCAGAATCCGGCACGCTTGGCGCACTGCGTGGAGATGTGCCTGACGATAGGTCAGACCTACTCTTCCCTGCGTACGGGTGAACGCAAAGAGCGACCGTTCCGCATTGTCAAGATCGGACTGGAGCGTCCGCGCGAAGAACTGTATGACCGCATCAATCGCCGCGTGGAGCAGATGATAGCGGACGGACTGGAGGCTGAGGCGAAAGCCGTATCTCCCAAGCGCCAACTCAATAGCCTTCAGACCGTGGGATACAAAGAGCTATTCGCTTATTTCGACGGAGCGTACGATCTGCCACGTGCCATCGAACGGATACAACAAAACACGCGCCATTATGCCAAGCGGCAGATGACTTGGTTCCGACGCGATAAAGATATTCATTGGCTGCAAGCCAACGACGATTATGAGAAAAATATTCATCTTATTGACACTTTGCTGCGCACTGATAGCTTGCAAGAAGATTGATGTGTCGTTTAGTTACACGCCTGAAGCACCACGTGCCGGTCAGGCAGTGACGTTTAGCAACCTCTCCAGCGGAGGTGAAGAATGGGCATGGACTTTTGGAGACGGAGGTACATCGACTACCAAATCGCCCGTCTATACCTATAAGAACCCCGGAACGTATATCGTGACGCTGAAGGTGGATGGCAAGAACTCGCTGACCCATACGGCGGAGATAACGGTGTATGACACTATTCCGACTTTCGTGGCCAACGACTCGACGTTCGTCATTTTCCAGAACTACACCTTCACGGCGAATATCTATAATCCGTACAGTTACGACGTGGAGTATCAGTGGATGCTCCCGATCAATACGCCTTATGCGGAGGTGACGGACAGCGTGATGAACAAAAGCTCGTTGAATCTGTATTTCACGCAAGCCATTGAGGCTCCGATCTGGTTAACCATCATCATGAACGGCGACACGACGAAGGTGGAAAAGACCTTCAAGGTAGAAGACCGAGCAACGAACTCGGTACTCTTCCGCAATAACGAGGGCGACTACCGTCAGCGTATTTTCGGCGCTTTGGCGGAGTACGTGAAAGAGGATAATACGGCTACTTCGTTCTTAGACGCCGAGCAGGATACAGCTCAGCTGTATAACGGATATCTTTTCTTGCTGAGTGAGTTGCAGCAGACTTTCCCGAACCTGCTGGGCTTCAAGATCGCCAACCGTAAGATCTACTACCGCGCTGATGGTAATGGTTTGTGGGTGGCGGCTATCGACGGTTCCAATCCCGTGCAGATAGAGGCAGCAGACTGTCCTGCAATGACGCTGGATCTGTACGACAACCGCATCTATTGGGCAGTAGCAGATGAAGTGAAGTATATGCCGTTAGTCGGTTCGGATAACAACCAGTTCGTGACCCAACCGAAAACGATTAACCATTTGACCGGAGTAACGAAGATAGCTGTAGATAACTAAGATGAATCAACCTGATTATATATTTGAAACCAGTTGGGAAGTATGCAACCGCGTAGGCGGTATCTATGCCGTTCTTTCCACCCGCGCTGCTTCCATGCAGGCGGAACATCCGGATAAGGTCTTTTTCTTCGGACCGGATTTCGGAGAACACAGTGACATCTATTTCCAAGAGGACAAAAAACTGCTCAAAGGCTGGAAAGCACCGCATCCGGTGCGTGTCGGACGATGGCAAGTGCCCGGCGAACCGATTGCTATCCTGCTGAAGTACGACGCGTTATGGTCTAAGAAAGATGCGATATACGCTTGGGCATGGGATAAGTTCCGTGTGCAGAGTCACGCGGCCTACGGCGATTATGACGAGTCGTGCTTGTTCGGCTATGCGGCCGGCATGGTGATGGAGAGTCTGTATCAACTTCTAACAGCGAAGCGCTCTAACAGCCCTAAGGGCGGTATAACCCCTAACTTCTGCATGCATGCCAACGAGTGGCAGACCGCGTTCAGTATCTTCTACCTCGAGGATCATTGTCCGCAGATAGCGACACTCTTCACTACGCACGCCACAGGCATCGGACGCTCGATAGCAGGTAACGGCAAACCGCTATACGACTATTTCGAGTGTTACAACGGCGACCAGATGGCCTCTGAGTTGAACATGGTGTCCAAGCATTCGGTGGAGAAACAAGCCGCTCATTTCGTGGACTGCTTCACGACGGTGAGTGATATCACCGCGCGAGAGTGCAAGCAGTTATTGGATAAACCGGTGGACATCGTGACACCGAACGGCTTTGAACCTACCTATGTGCCGAAAGCTAAAGCGTTCGATATCCGTCGCGCAGAAGCACGCGCTGCATTGCGCAAGGTGGCGGGAGAGCAACTGGGTGGAGTAGTGCCGGAGAACGCCCTGTTTGTGTGCATCTCCGGTCGTCAAGAATGGAAGAACAAAGGAATCGATGTCTTCGCTTCAGCCTTGGATAAGTTGGCGCAGAAGATTTATCACAGCAATCAGATGGAGCGGGAAGTAGTGGCTTTCGTCATGATTCCGTATCTGGATCGGGCTCCGGCGCGCAAGGGCAAAGTGAGTGCGGTCTTTGTGCCTTATTATCTCGACGGACATGATCCGCTGTTCGGCATGACCTATTATGACTTGCTCATCGGTATGGATGTGTCGGTTTTCCCGAGTTATTATGAGCCGTGGGGCTACACACCGCTGGAGTCCTGTGCGTTCCACGTACCGACCATCACCACCAGTCTGGCGGGTTTTGGCGCTTGGGCGGCGAAGCAGAAAGATCAGTACGGTGTGATCGTTATCGAGCGCAATGACTCGAACTTCGAGCAGGTAGCGACCCATATTGCGGATGACCTCTTGCGGTTTGACCGCCTGTCGAAAGAAGACAAGGCACGTGCACGTAAAGAGGCGGCAGCTGTGGCAAAGAAAGCTGACTGGAAGCACTTCTTCAAGTACTACCGCAAAGCATACGAAATAGCAATCACAAACTCACAAAAACGGAATAACAAATGAAAAGTTTATTGTTGTTAGTACTCGCTTGTACTAATTTTCTCGTAGCCAAACAGGCTTCTACGGATGGTAGCACGATCATCTCCTATGCGGCAGACTCGTACGGCATGTACGGATACCTGCATTTCTCGCCGGCTGCTGATTATGAGCCGGGAGCAATGCGTGAAGTGAAAGACTGGGATTCCGGTCGGCCGCAAGGTTCTATTCCGCAAGTAGCGCATACCTATTCGGTAGTGGGAAATACGAATGAGCACCAAGTGACTATAGGTGAGACCACATGGGGTGGACGTGAGGCCTTATGGGACACCGTCGGAGTGGATTACGGCAGTCTGATCTATATCGCGCTGGAGCGCAGTAAAACGGCGCGTGAGGCGATCGAATGGATGATTAGTCTGGTGAATGAATACGGCTATGCATCGGAAGGAGAGTCGTTCTCTGTCGGTGATCCGAACGAGGTGTGGATCATGGACTTGATTGGTAAAGGTCCGGGCAAGAAAGGTGCTAACTGGGTGGCTGTACGTATTCCGGACAATGCGATCGCAGCGCATGCCAACCAAGCACGCATCACGAAACTGCCGCAGGGTAAAGCCAAACTGACCAAAGAGCAGAGACGACTGGAGAAAAAACTGAACTGTGTATGCAACGGAGACTGGATGTGGAGCAAAGACTTGATTGCTTTTGCCCGTGAGAAAGGTTATTTCACCGGTGCGGATAAAGACTTCAGTTATCAGGCTGCGTACAATCCGTTTGATTTCAGCGGACTCTATGTGTGCGAGGCGCGCGTGTGGTCGTTCTTTAACCATTTCAGCAATGATATGGATAAGTATTTCGATTATGCAACCGGCGCTACTTTCCGCGCAACGGGTGGTAAGGACGAAGGAGAGCATATGCCGCTGTGGATCATACCGAACCGTAAAGTGTCGGTACAAGATATCAAAGAGTGTATGCGTGACGAGTACAAAGGAACGCCGCTGGATATCACGCAAGGCACCGATGCCGGACCGTGGAACAGCAAACTGCGTTTCGGTGGTCTGGGTTTTAAGTTGACGGATGAGAACGATACCACCAAGACCACGCAGTATTGGTACGAGCGTCCGACAGCTACCCAGCAAACGGCTTGGTCGTTTGTGTCGCAGATGCGTCGTAACAACCGTTATGGTATCTTCTGGTTCGGCGTAGATGACGCTTCCTGCTCTTGCTACACGCCGATGTATAGTTGTATCAACCATGTGCCGGAGTGTTTCGCTTTAGGTAATGGAGACAGTTATACCTTCTCGCCGACCAGCGCTTGGTGGACGTTTAACATGGTGGCTAACTGGGCATATACCAAGTACAGCCGCATGTACCCGCATATCCGCGAGTTGCAACAGGCTTGGGACGATAAGTTCAATACCCAGATTGCAGGTGTAGATGTTGAGGCTGCTTCGTTGAATGACGAGGCCGCACGTGCTTTCCTGACGAACTACAGCTGCTCGCAGGCAGAGAACCTCGTAGCGGATTGGCAACAACTCTATATCTACCTCATTACCAAGTTCATCGACGGTCAAGAGCGTAAGGAAGAGAACGGACAGTTCAAGCGTAATCCGTATGGCAACAGTTGCGGACCGAACCGCCTGCCGATGCCAGAGCCTTTCCTGAGAATGGTTGCACCGGAGATCACGCACGAATAAGAAAGAAGAAAGCCTCTCACCCGAGAGGCTTTCTTCTTAAAATCTGTATCCAAAGGATACATACCATCCCCATTCCCACATCTGTTGGTTGGCAACGAGCTTGGTGCGAACGAGATTATTCAGACCGAAATCATAGCCGGCTTGCAGGCGGTAACAATCCCATTCCAGACCGCCACCTAATCCCCATTGGAAATTCGCGCGCATCAATTCGCTATCCATACGGTCATAAGGTTCCGTAGGGATGCTCTGCGTTTGTAACCATGCCTCCGTCTTCGGACTCAGGTGGTTCTGTAGGTAGTCATTCTGCGCTAAACCGATATGCAACTGCGGACCAGTATAGAAGAACAGGTTCAACTGTTTCCATAACGGAATAGTGTAGAAAACACGAACAGGTATCGTCAGGTTATGCGCCAGTACGCGGTGCTGAATATACTCCTCTTGCACGGTCGGAGCATCCTGTGAACGCCAGTGTTGTTGCTGACGACCATAGAGCAGGGTATAGAACACACCTGTCTGCAGACTGAAATGAATAGGCAGGTTGAACGTGAAGGTAGCACCTATGCGAGCACCGTGCAGGTACATGTCCGGGTATGTCAGGTTGCGACTGCGTTGCTGATCCTGCGCATAACCCACTTCCAAACGGTAGTCCACGTTAAACTGATAACTCTGCTCTTTCTCCACTTTGCGGGTGGGATCAAAGAACGTGTTATCTTCTATCTGGTATGCCGGTTTTTTCGTATCGTCAGCCCAAAGGGTGTGGATACTTACGGCAAGAATCGCTATGATATAACAGATTTTTTTCATAATCGCCTGCAAAATTACTGCTTTTTTTTGAAATATGCAAAAAAAGTTGTAACTTTGTGCGCAAATTTGGAAAATGGCTTATTCGTTTCGCACATATATCCCGTATTATAAGCGCAACTTAAAGGTTGCCTTCCCTGTTATGTTGTCACAGTTCGGTGCAGCGATGGTGGGTTTGGCGGATTCAATCATGGTGGGTCATTACGGTACGACCGATCTGGCGGCAGTCAGTTTCTCGAATGCCCTGTTCTTTACCGTCATGGTTTTTGCGATGGGTGCGGTCATGGGAATCACGCCATTGGTCGGTCATGTGCACGGTCGCTTGGAGAAACTGCTGGAACAAGGCACAACGGAAGAGGAGATAGCGCATAAACATGAGCATATAACGTCTTATTTGGCTAACGGTCTGGTGTTCATGGCACTCATGTGCCTCTTTTCCTTGGCTTTATTAGCGCCGTGTATTCCTTTCTTGGACAGTTTCGGTCAGGAACCCGAAGTGGCCTCGTGCGCGCGAACGTACTATATATTAATAGTGCTCTCTATCGTGCCGTTCCTGCTCTTCTGTTTTTCTAAACAGTTCCTCGAAGGACTCGGAAATACCTTTGTGGCGATGGTCATCACGATAGGTTGTAACCTGCTTAATATCTTCCTCAACTGGTTGTTTATCTTCGGTCATTGGGGTTTTGAAGCCATGGGTGCCACCGGAGCCGGTGTGGCCAGTCTTATAGCACGCACGCTCATGCCGGTCTGTTTTATTATCGCCATGCTCTGCAAGGCGGACTGGCGACAATACATCACCGCCATGCGTGCCCGCCTCATCACGCGCCGCGAGGTGGAACATCTGCTGGCTATAGGAACACCTATCGGTTTGCAGTCTTTCGCGGAGGCGTTTCTGTTCACTGCCTCGTTTGTTATCATCGGTTGGATCAACAAGGAAGCCCTGGCTGCCCATCACATCGCCAACCAGATGGCGGACTTGACCTTTATGTTGGCGCTCGGTATCGGTTCGGCAACTACGATTCGTGTCTCGCACCAATTGGGCAAAGGTGACCTGCATGCCGTGCGCATGGCGAGTAACGCTTCCATCCATCTGTGCTTGCTGATGAATACTATCGGTGCGGCTATCATGATCTTCGGACGTAATTATATACCGTATATCTTCACCAACGACCCGGAAGTAGTACCGATAGCTTCGACGCTTCTAATCATCGCCGGCACGCTTCAGTATGCAGATGGTCTGCAATGCATAGGCGCGGCGATGTTACGCGGCATACAGGATGTGCGCGTGCCGATGCAAATAGCCCTGTTCGCATACATAGGCGTAGCCCTGCCGCTTGGCTTGCTGCTCACCTTCCCGCTCGGTCTCGGAGCCAAAGGTATGTGGATTGCTTTTGTCATAGCGCTTGCCATCCCGGCGGTACTCTTTCATATACGCTTTAATCGACAAATGAATAAAATGACAAAATATGGAAATGACTAAATGTGAAAATGTATTTGAGATTTTTTCTCAAATATGCCAAGTGCCTCGTCCCTCTAAACATGAGGAACGTATCAGTAAGTGGTTGCAGGATTTTGCCGCTGCACACGGTGTCGAGTGCGTGGTGGATGAAGCGATGAACGTGATCATGCGAGTACCGGCTACACCGGGTTATGAGAACCATGAAGGCGTCATCCTTCAGGCGCACATGGATATGGTTTGTGAGAAGAACGGCGATGTACAGCATGACTTTATGACCGACCCTATTCAGACTTATGTAGATGGTGAATGGCTCAAAGCGAAAGGTACCACGCTCGGTGCAGACGACGGTATCGGCATCTCTATGGCGCTCGCGGCGATCACGGATAAAGAACTGCCGCACCCTGCTATCGAATGCCTCTTTACCGTGGATGAAGAGACCGGTCTGACAGGTGCTATGAAACTGCAAGACGGTATGTTGCGCTCCAGACGACTCATTAATATTGACTCGGAAGATGACGGCCAGATCTTCATCGGTTGTGCCGGTGGTATCGATACGCTCGCTAAGATGCATTATAACGGTGAACGCTTAACGGTGAACGGGGAACGGTTAGCCATCCGTCTTTCGGTTAGCGGATTGATGGGTGGTCACTCGGGCGATGATATCAATAAAGGTCGTGCGAATGCGAACCAGTTCATCGTATGGTTCTTGGCGCGTATTTGGCCTCAGACGGAGATCCGGTTGGCTTCTATCAACGGCGGTAACCTCCGTAATGCCATTGCCCGAGAGGCAGAAGCGGTGATCGTCATCCCAATGGTGTACAAAGAGCAGATTCGTATCGAATGGAATCATTTCGTGGCGCAGATGGAAGGTGTGTTCGGAGAGGTTGAGAAAGATATGCGCCTTGAGCTTGAGACCTGCGATATGCCGGAGTCTGTTATACCGTCCGACAAGGCATACCGTTTGATCATGGCGCTTTCCGAATGCCCGCATGGTATGATCGCTATGAGCAAAGATATGCCGGGTCTGGTAGAGACCAGCACCAACCTCGCCTCCGTCAAGATGCGCGACGGATATATCGAAATCAATACCTCGCAGCGTTCATCTATCGAGGCTTCGAAGCACCATCTCAAATGGGCCGTTGAGCAAGCGCTCTCGATGGCGTGCGACGAGGTGACACACGGAGACGGATACCCGGGGTGGGCACCGAATCCGAAGTCGGACTTGCTCGAGGTAGTCAAGAAAGCCTACACGGATCTCTTCAAGGCCGAGCCGAAAGTGCTGGCTATCCATGCCGGTCTGGAGTGCGGTCTGTTCCTTGAGAAATATCCTTACCTCGATATGGTTTCCATCGGTCCGCAGATGTACGGCGTGCACTCTCCGCAGGAGCGTCTGTCCATTCCTTCGACCGATCGATGCTATCAATGGTTGTGCCAAACACTCAAATCCCTATAATTAGGTATTGTGTACATCGCTTAAAAGAAGTAATTTTGCAGCGTGATTAAGATAGCCGTCATAGGGTTACCTCAAAGCGGGAAGAGTTCCCTCTGCCATGCCTTACAGGATTTGGCGGATAGAGAATATCGTGACGTTCATTTCGAGGAGGTGCATAACCCCGACAACGTGCACGGACATGTCTATGATGTCGTGCTTCAAGTAGTGGACTCCACGCGTCTGGAAGAGTCGTTGATGCTTACGCCGCATATCATCGATGAGGCGCAGAAGATCGTGCTCGCCATCGGTCGGTATGACTTGCTTCTCAAGACCGATCACTCTCTTAACATCCCCAAACTGGAGCAACTGATCGGTGTACCTACCTGCCGTGTGTCCGTGCGACTCAACTACGGTCTGCCTAACTGTCTGTCGATTCTCGAGGAAGTAGCCGAGCGACCGGTTTCCAAGGCGCACCCTATCTATCACCTCCGCGATCAGGAAGGCGATGAGGACACCTATCGCGCGTACGTGCACGGTATATTAACGGAAACGCTCACGCACGCGAAGGACGACCAGCATCAGACACGCCTCGAGCGTATCGACAAAGTGCTGACCAATCCCTGGCTTGGTTTCCCTATCATGATGGCGATTCTGTATTTCGTCTTCTGGTGCACGTTTACCCTCGGCGCCTATCCGCAGGAATGGATTGAAGGCGGCGTGGATGCTTTTGGCGCTTGGTTGAGCGGGTTGTTAGACCCGAGTTGGTGGTCTTCTCTGCTCATTGACGGTATACTCAAGGGCGTCGGTGCAGTGCTGGCTTTTCTGCCGAACATCATCATACTCTTCTTCTTTATCTCCCTCATGGAGGACAGCGGCTATATGGCGCGTGAGGCGTTTATCATGGACCATATCATGCACCGAGTCGGTCTGCACGGCCGTAGCTTTATTCCGATGCTGATGGGCTTCGGTTGCAACGTACCGGCTATTATGGCGGCGCGCGACATACAGAACCCCAAGGATCGTGTACTGACCATGCTCATGGTGCCTTTCATGTCCTGCTCGGCACGTCTGCCGGTGTATATGCTGTTTGTGGATACGTTCTTCGAGAAGAATAAGGCACTGGTGATGATTTCGCTCTATGCCATCGGTATATGTCTGTCGGTGCTGTTCGCTGTCATTATGAAGCACACCAAATGGTTCAGACAGGACGACGATGATACGGTCAATGAGCTGCCGGAATTTCGCGTCCCGAAAGCGCGAAACACCGCGTCGCATATATGGGAGCGCGTGGAGGATTACCTGCAGAAGATCTGTACGGTCATCCTCTGGGCATCGATCATTATCTGGGCATTGGAGTATTTCCCCGGTCAAGACCTCAACGATCTCGAACACTCGTACTTGGCTTCTATCGGTCAGTTTGTCTCGCCTTTGTTGGAACCGCTCGGTTTTGACTGGAAGATGTCCGTCTGCTTATTGACCGGTCTGCCTGCAAAAGAAGCGATCGTCTCGACCTTAGCCATCCTCTATGGC
>Ga0310690_10004063_pt1 | contig 21240 bp, 43 predicted proteins | sample AusTroGonzalo_MG_2_FD_207661 | JGI IMG/M metagenome (GOLD analysis project Ga0310690, IMG submission 207661) | Bovine rumen microbial communities from tropical cattle in Woodstock, Queensland, Australia - Gonzalo_04 (v2) (version 2) | ecosystem: Host-associated > Mammals > Digestive system >... | reverse complement strand
CAATAACATCTTTATCTGCTTTAATTTCATATTTAGGTATTTGTCCGCCTTCTTTTTCACAATAGGCAACAAGTTGACCTACTGAATCAACAAAATCACTTTTATCTGCTTTATTTTGTGCTTCAGTAAATTTAGCAGATTTCATCATTGAATCATAAACTCTGGAAAGTTTTTGATAGGTATCCACATCTCCGCAGTCAATTGCTTGATTCATTTTCAAAGAAGTCTTACAAATCATTTTTAATGTATCTACTCTGGCTGCTCCTTGAATATCAAATGTATCCATAAATTCATCATAAAGCTTTTCTAAAGCAACCCATTCATCTGCTTTATATAATCTTCCCCATTTAAGAGCAAGATATATTTTATCTTCTTCTGTTAAGCTTTCAGTTACATCAGGTATATCTACCTGTTCAAAATTACCATTAACTGGATATGGAGAACTATCACCGGCTCCCGCCATCTGTGTAGGATTATTAAAATCAATTTTTGGTGTAGGCGCTTCAATTTGTTGGTAGGTTTGCCACTGCGCATCGCTGATTTCACCGCGTTCATGCGCCTCCCGCATTTCCTCTATCTTTTGTTTCATAACCTCTTCAGGTTCACCAAATTGTTTAGCTTTTTCTTCTGCTAATGCTCTTAATTTTTCAGTATCCGCCCAACCATAATCTTTCCATTGTTTTAATTTCATTTTAGATAAATACTTACCAAAGACACTCATACCAGTCATTTTATAAGGATCTTTTTGATAAGCTCTATCTCTAAGAACATTCCATTCTTCTGGAATATATGGCACATCAAACTTTTCTAACAACCAAAGATAAGTTTCTTCTTCCCAGTTATTGATGTGCATTGTTAAGCAGGCTTTGCACAATTCGCATTTTGAACCATCTTTATAAGTATAAAAGTTGGTATCTGCCATTGTCTTCCCGCATTTGGAACAATGTCTCATTTCTGCCATAACATCAAATTCCTTTCATTATTTTCTTTTTTCTTTTGCAGCTTTATTTCTACACTCTTTACAAATAGAATAAAAATGATCTTTACTTGTACTATTTTTAGAAAAGAATTTATTATGCGCTAATTTAATTTGACCACAGCGAGTACAGCGTTTCCACTTCCCGCGTTCTTCCATAGTAAAATGCCAATTAAGCCAATCATTTTCCGCTTGTTCTGAAATTAATTTAGGTATTTTATTTCTCCATAATGAAGAAATATATTCAACGCTATGTTTAATACCAAATTCTTCTTCAAGTAATTCTTGAATTTCTAAATTGGTTTTTCCATCAATTTTATAAATAACTAATTTATAATAAATAGGATATTTTTCTTTTAAAGCATCATCAATTAATTTTTCAAGGTCAAGAAGCGCCCACCGCATGTCTGTACTAAACTTATCCCAAGTTTCCATTTTTAATCCCGCGTAATTACACAGGAGAGCAACTACATGTGCTGGATTGAAGAAATTAATTGCACCAGTGGAACTAATCTCACCTTTTTCATTCATTGTTATTTTTTCATCTAAATTAATTTTTGCTAAAGTCTTTGTAAGACTTCTACAATACATTGGTTGACGAAAAGCATTTTTAATAACATATTGGTCTTGCCGCATTTCAATGATTTGTTTTTTAAGAAGATATTTCTTTTTACCTACCGCAACCTTAGCTGCCGCTTCTACCTTTGCAATTTCCTCTTTCAATTCTTTTAAACCAGGTATGGTATCAAGATCTTCTTGGGTAATTTCCTTTTTTTGATCGAGAAGGACATTCTTATCATTGATAATCATATTATAAATGCCATCTTCTCCATTTTCAAGTTTGCTAACTAATCCTTCATAAGAGGTCTCCCGCTTATTTATAGTCACCATTCTATTGTTTGTTAAAATATAACCTTTTTTTCTTTCTGCTTTTTCTATTGGATATACAATGTACTCACTTAATTTATCTAAATATTTAGGAGTCAATTTTTCTGGAGGAGTTTTAGCAATAATTTCATTAACTTTGTTTACTCTTTCTTCTGCGGTCTCCAATGACCAATCCATTTTAATATAGGACGAATCATTTTCAGCTTCTATATCTTCATTGAGCTGATTAATTTCTAGATCATTACCTTCAGTAACTTCAACAGTAGTTTCTTCATTTATAGGTAATTCATCTTCCGCATCAAGAAAGGAATATTCTTGGTCCATATTTACTTCTTCTCCTTTCGTGCGGGAATTGAATAAGCTTCATAATTCCCTCATAATACTATTATACTAAAATTTTTCTGCTTTGTCAAGTTTAATTTAAATTTTTGACCAAGAGAAAGTAAAAAATGCGGGAAGTGGATAATCCGTGTTCCGAATTCAAAAAATGATTTGGAGAGTTTTTGGTCGAGGCAAAGCAGATTTTCACTTTTTATAATTTTTTATCCCGAAATACAGCCCCCACTTTAAGGGAAGTTGTGTAGAAAAAGGATCTCGCGCGGCGCGTGCACAAATGTGTAGCGCCGCATTTTATACCCTTGGGACATTTGTGAAAAAATTACAATGGATCGATGCAAGTTTTGTGCAATGTGCTGATCCTGAAAAAAGTCGTTGACACACACACAATCTTGTGATACAATAGCATTAGAAAGAGAGGTAAAGAACTATGATGATAACAAAGGTTTACTACATTGAGAACACTAATGCACTTGACAATGCACTTACACTTATCAGCACAAGGTTTCCGTCAGCAATACAGAGGGAATTCATTGAGATGAATTTCTCTTGCGTATCCATTACCGCAAGGACAATAGACCTTGTAAGTATTGAGAACATTCTTGCACCGCTTGTTTAGAGCGGTGCTTGATACAGATAATGTTATGTAGTATGATAGAACAAAAGGAAGATGATACAATGATAATGGCGGTAAGTGGAATAATTAGAAACAACCTTAACGGACAAAATCAGTTAGAGTATCAAAGGAAATTCTACCAGCCGAAGACAAAGCTCGAATTAAAAGAAGACATCAAAGCTGACTTTGACAGTATGCTTAAGACAGAAATGTCCAAACTCAAGATCGATGTATTAATCTGAATAAATAAATAAAAAACTTTCAAAAAAGTGTTGACAAACTGATTAGATAGTATTATACTATAATCAGAAAGAGAGGTAAACACTATGAGAGAAAAAACATTTGCAGTAAGAATTTTCGACGGAACTTATACAAGAATTTATTCAGTAAAAGCAATGGACAAGGAAACCGCAGAAAGAAAGGCTATCTGCTGTTTTAACATCGAGGTTGGTGGAACTGTAAAGTATGCAGTAGTAACAGAGCAGAGAGGTTAAAAACTTCTCTGTTTTTTTGCTACCCATCGCAAAAGCACTAAAAAATCGCAGGCGCGCGGTTGGTCGTTGCGCGCCTGATTTTGGCTGGTTGTGAGGTTTGCACAAATTTGATCTCAACATTTTGTGAGTTTTGCACTATTGCAATTTCCTATAATTGTGCTATACTATAATCAGAGAGAGGGATAAGAGTTAAGAAAGTGAGGTAAACACTATGACAGATTACAGAGAGATTAACTTCGACATGGATGGAACAATCGCAGACCTTTACGGTGTTGATGGTTGGCTTGATTACCTTATGAACAAGGACACAAAGCCTTACGCAGAGGCTAAGGCACTTGTAAACCTTTCGGCTCTTGCTCGTGTTCTCAATAGGCTTCAGAGAAATGGTTACAAGATTTGCGTTATTTCTTGGCTTGCAAAGGTCAATGATGATAACTACAACAAGGCTGTTGCTGATGTTAAGGTCGCTTGGCTCGCTAAACATCTTCCTTCGGTCAAGTGGGATAAGGTCACAATCGTACCTTACGGAACACCTAAAAGCACTTGCGGAAATGGTATTCTCTTTGATGATGAAGAACCCAATCGTAACGAATGGGGTAAAGGTGCTTATGATGTCAATGACATTATTGGAGTACTGAAAAAACTCTAAAAAAAATAAAAAAACTGTTGACAAATAAAATAAATAGGAGTATACTATAATCAGAAAGTGAGGTAAGAATTATGATAAGATATTTCAGAATAGTTTATAAAGATGGTAGTGTTGGTGCTTGGTCGAAGGACTATGAAAGCATAGTTGAATGTGCTAAGTACTTCGGCGGTCGTGTCGAAGAAAAGGTTGTCAATCTCGATTGATAACCTTTCACTCGCTGGCGCGCGCTGGACCGGCGCGCGCGGAATTTTCATTATACCATACTGTTGCGAGTTTTGTCAAGCGATTTTTTGCGTAAAACTATACAAGATCTGATCCCGAAATTTGTGCAACATTCCGATATTGCATTTTATCAATTTTGGGGTTATACTATTATCAGAAAGAGAGGTAAGGATTATGAGAACATTCTACTACGAATTTGCTGATGGTTATACTTGTTTCACTTCGGGTCGTATGCCTAAACACGACAAAATTGTTAAAACTCGTGAACACGGCGCTATCGTTTTTGAACAGATGATGTAAGGGGGTGTTTTCTATGGATACAATTTTTACGATAGGTTTTGTGGTTTTTGTTATCGCTCCGATAATAATAAATGCCTTAAAATAATTTCAAAAAATTATCAAAAAGGGGTTGACAAACAACCCCAAGTATGATAAGATAGTATCATCAAGAAAGGGATAAAACTACCGACTAAAGTATGGTAGGGTTGGCGGTTAAAGAACTACACCGACTTTATCGAAATTGAGGGAAGCCCTAATAAATCCAAGAGGTGTTGACTATGAGAGGTCCTCCGTAAGATTTGAAAATTGAAGAATACCCTGTGACAAGGGGGCGCTATGAGGTCGGCGGATTAAGTTGGGCGCCTAGAAAATATCTAACAAAAACGACCCACGGTGGAGCTGAACCGCCAGGCTGTGCCACCTAGAAAAGCCTTAAGACTAACACTCTTAAGGCTTTTTCGATTGTGTGGCGCGCGCACGAATCGTGGCGCGCCAAGTTTTGGCAGATTGGTAGTGTTGCACAATTTTGATCTTGGCTTTTTGTGAAAAATTCCGACTTGAAATCTCCCACAATAGGGAGTATACTATAATCAGAAAGTGAGGTAAGGAAAATGTCAAGAAGCCTTTTCAAGAAAGTAATTCGTACACAGTTCTGCGGTCAGTGTCAGTGCGGTGGTGGTACTCGTTGGACAGAGAGAGTTCGCTCTAACCACAGTGCAAACAAGGCTCTCCGCAAGATTGAGAAAATTTGAAAGAGAGGTGTTGAAAATGACTGTTCTTGATTATCTCAATAGTCTTTCATCAGAGCAAACAAAAGGAAAAAGAATTTTAACCTATAATTGCTATAATAAACAAATTCTTTATGCAGAACATTTTTTTGATGAAATAAAGCAATCAAAAATAACTAATAATTTTATTAAAATTTTTGTTGACACCTGCTATGTAAGATGATATAATACAATTAGAAAGAGAGGTAATGATTATGAAGTTTGCAGATGATGTTATAATTTCTATGGTTTGTCCTTTTTGCGGAAAAGAGCACGTTGTTAGGGTTAATGAAAAAGCCTACTATGAGTGGCGGAATGGTGCTCTTATACAAAACGCAATGCCGACCCTTTCGGCAACTGAGCGAGAGCAGTTAATCTCTGAAATCTGTCCTGCTTGTCAGGATAACCTCTTCGGGGAAGACCCCGAAGAGGACGAAGATGAGGGAGATGACATTTCTGCTTGTATGCGTGAAAGCCTTGAATTTACAGGTCAGTGGTGGTAAACCACTGACCTTAATTTTTGGCGCCGCGCGGAGGATCGACGCGCGCCGTGCTTTTGTCAAGTGATAGATTTGCATAATTTTGATTCAGGAATTTTGTGCATTCTGTCTATTGTGCTTTTCCCGTGATTGTGGTATTATAATTACAGAGAGAGGGAAACAAGTTCAGACAGTTAGGTCTGACCCACTCTCCACCATGTGGAAAGCATGACTAAGGAATAGACCGACTAAGCCTATTGGGTGGGCGGTGTGTAAGAGTCAAAGGAACCTACCGCAAAACTAACAGAGATACCCTACAAGTAGTCGTACCTCGTGGTAAGGGTGAGTTACCACAGCGAGTTAAAGATTTCCTGCTAAAGTGGAAATCGGTATCCAAATCGTGGTGCTAGCGAGCAAGGTCGGGCAAAGTTTTTCTTGACAATTCTAAAAAATTATGGTATTCTTATTATAGAAAGAGAGGTAATCACTATGAGAAATCTTTATTATCTGCTTGCTGATGGAACTACAACCAAGTCTTACAAGGAAGCCAAGGCTTCAGGACAGTCCTACAAGGTTATGCTTGAAAGAGAGGCTATGGCAAAGCCTATTCTCTCTGAAAAGAGAAAGGCAATGCTTGTAAAGTTGTCGTAAGCAAAAGCCACCCGCAAGGGTGGTTTTTTTATGCCTTTTTCAGCGCCGCGCGCACAATCGGTGCGCGCGGAATTTTTGTCAATAGGCAGGTTTACCAAATTTTCTCGCTCAATTTTGGTGATCTTGCACTATTGTAATTCTCACGAAATGGGTGTATAATAAAGAAAAAAGAAAGGTAGGTAGCAATTATGACGAAAGCAATGATGATAAATCGTATCAACGAACTTTATGGCGAAAATTCAAAAATTGCGATTTGGTTTCGTGGGGTTGCTACTAATAGCGACTACAAGAGAACCCGCTTTGTATTTTTCAAGATTATTGCAAAATATAGTGCTTGACAATTATAATATTTTTTGATATAATCTTTTATAGAAAGAGAGGTATTAAAAATGACAAAAAAAGGTATTAAAGTTTTGAATAAAGCGGTAACAAAAGAACTTGCTACTTTTGGCATTAAAAAGGCGGTTTGCGGTGACGAGTATTCCTATAACTATGATACAAAGGTTGTCACATTCAAAGACAGTGAAAACGGCATTGAAGATAAATGGTTTGTTGAGTTTGTGAAAGAGCGTTTTAACTATGATGTTCGCTATCCCTTTATTATAAGCCTTTTGCACGAAATAGGACACAACAAGGCAAATGATGATGTTATAGGCGAGGTTTATAACTTTTGCTTTGCAGAAAAAGAACGCATTATGTACGAAACACTTGCCACAGAAGATGAAAACGAAATGAAAAAATTATCGTGGCAGTATTTCAACTTGCCTGATGAAATAATGGCTACAAAATGGGCGGTTGACTACGCAAGAAAGCATCCTAAAAAAATTAAAAAGATGTGGAAAAAAACACGCAAGGCACTTTTAGAGTTTTACGAAAAAAATGGCTTTATTGCGGACTTGATGAAATAAATAACAAGGGGTTGGTAACAACCCCTTAAATAACACCCGATTTAATAACACCCGTTCTGGCGGCCCGCGACGGAACGCCGCGGGCAGAATTTCCATTATAACACACCCTTACACATTTTGTCAAGTGATTTTTTCAAAAAAAATAACCAAGATCTGATCCTGAAATTTGTGAACTTTTGACAATTGTAATTTATAAAAAAATCTGCTATACTCTATACATAAGGTAAGGAAAGGAAGCAACAAAAAAAATTAAAAAAAATAAAAAAAGTTGTTGACATTTCCAAAATCTTATGATATAATAAGTTTGTAAGATAAAAAAAGCACAAAAAAGAAAGGTGGTATTTATTATGACAAAAATGACACAGAGAGATTATTTCAATGAGATTATCGCACTTGCGGAAGCGAACGATCGTTCCGACCTTGTAGAGTTTGCAGAGGGTAGAATTGCCCTGCTTGACAAGAAAGCGTCTGCAAAGAAGCCTACAAAGACGCAGGAAGAAAATGTCGCTATCAAGGCAGAGATTATGTCTGTCCTTACAAATGAGGGTGTTACTGTTTCAGACCTTCAGAGCAAGTCAGATGTTCTTGGCTCACTCTCAAATCAGAGAGTATCTGCTCTCCTTCGTCAGTTGATAGCAGAGGAAAAGGTTGTCAAGACTGTTGACAAGAAAAAGTCATTTTTTGCTCTTGCGGTAGCAGAGTAATGTTCAAGGGGTGGGTAATTCCACTCACCCCTAAAAAAATGCTTGACAATTCGTAACTATGGGTGTATAATCATTGTAGAAAGTGAGGTACAGAAAATGGATAAAATGGAAAAGTTAATCGCTACTATAATGAAAGAAGCCGAAGCAGACGGCGAACCTGTCACAAGGGAAGAAGCCGAAGAAATGGCGAAAATGGAAATCAAGGCTGGTGCAGACCTTAAAAGGTATGAGCAGAGCGAAAAGCCGAGAAAGAAAGCGGAAAAGGTTCGCAAGGTAGACGAAGAAAAGAAAGTCCTTTTGCAGAACATTAAGGACACCCTTGAAGATTTAGGGGCAGAGGTCTTACTGATAAAGACCGAAACAGAAGTCACCTTTGCTTACAACAGCAACGACTACACCATTAAACTCACAAAGCACAGACCCCCAAAGAAATAGGGGGTCACAAGCGCCTTTAGCTCAGTTGGCAGAGCACCTGACTTTTAATCAGGTTGTCGTGGGTTCGAACCCCGCAAGGCGCATCTGTTAGTGTTCATTTTTAATCCTCCCTTTTGGACGTGGGCATTTGCTCACGCCTTTTTGGCGGCGCGCATGCAGTCGCTGCGCGCCGCATTTTGTCAAGGGAGCAGATCTACCAAATTTGCGGATCGAATTTTGTACAATATTCCGACTTGTATTTATCCCAAATTAGAGTTATACTATTATCAGAAAGTGAGGAACGGAAAAATGACAAAGAAACAGTTAAAAGAAAAGAATAATAAAAACAGAGTGCTTGTTCCGTTCAACACAGGCACACGCACAATGAAAAGTGCAAAGTATCCTACTCGTCAAGAAAATAAAAAAAATTTCAAAAAAATGCTTGACAACTATTAAAAAGTATGATATTATAATTACAACAAAAGGTTAGCACACAAAGAAAGAGAGGTATCTATTATGAAAAGACTTTCACTTAATGAGTTCCCTAAGACACGCGTTGCTTTCATCGAAAAGTGGAACAACGACCGCGTGTTTCGCGCAAGAGCCTTAAACATGGGCTTTAATGTGGTCTTTGACTGCGTGTTCTTCCCTAATGGGATGGTTGCTAACAAGGATGTCGCTTGACATCCTTGAGAAAGAAAGAGGTGATAAAAAATGCCATTACAAAAAGGAGATAAAAAAATGACAAAAGTTATATTTACTTATGAAGATGAAAAACATTTTCTTTCTCTTACAGATGACCAGCTTCGGCTTTTACAATGGTTAGAAAAAGAAGATTATTTTCCTTACGATACAAACATTGAAGTTGTTGAAACAACTGATTTCAAAGAAATCTGATAACAAGTGGCGAAAGCCACTTGTTTTTTTTGGCGCGCCGCTGGCATACGCCGCGGCCCGCCATTTTGTCAATAGGCAAATCTGCTAAAAATCTCCCGCGAATTTTGGTACTTTTGCACTATTGTAATCTTCCTATAATTATGATATTATAATTACAGAAAGAGAGGTAGTAATTATGACGAACATCAATAAGACACTCGTTTTTGATATGGACGGAACAATAGCCGACCTGTATGGCGTTGCTAATTGGCTTGAAGATTTGAGGTCTGAAAACCCTCGTCCTTACGAGGTTGCAAAGCCTCTGTACTCAATGGACTTTCTGAATGGTCTGCTTGACTACTTCAAAATGCTTGGTTGGAAAATCGTTGTCACAACTTGGTTGGCAAAAGATAGTTCCAAAGAGTATGACGAACTCGTCAGAAATGCAAAACTCGCTTGGCTTGAAAAGTATGAGTTCCCCTATGATGAGATACACCTTGTCAAGTATGGAACAACAAAAGCGAATTGCACTCGTCATCTTGGCGGTGTTCAGGTTCTCGTAGATGATAACGAGAAAATCCGCAAGGGTTGGACACTTGGCGAAACAATAGACGCAAGTCACAACATTGTTGAGCAACTGTTCGCTCTGTTGGATAAAGAAATTGGATAGGCGGAAAGCCTATCCTTTTCTTTTGCGTGGCGCGTTTGCAGGCCAAACGCGCCAAATTTTCGATTATAATACCACTTGCAGATTTTTGTCAAGGACCGGGCGCCTAGCAGGTTGCACAAGGATCTCCCGCAATTTTTGTGCAACATTCCCTATTGCAATTTGTAAAATGTGGGTGTATAATTAACTTATCAAATGAAAGGGGGTCTACATAATGAGTAGACAGACAGAAAAACTTTTAGTAATTGACACAGAAACTTGTAACACTCTTGAACAGCCTATTCCTTATGATATAGGTTATGCAGTTTGTGACCGCAAGGGTAATGTGTATGTAAAGCGTTCATTTATCGTGGCTGAGGTTTTCCTTGACCTTGCTGATGTTATGAAGTCTGCCTACTACGCAGAAAAAATCCCTCGCTATTGGGAAGATATTAAGAGCGGAAAGCGTGTTATAAAAAGCATTTATTCTATCCGCAAACAGATAAAAGAGGATATGAAAAATTACGGCATTAAAAAAGTCGGTGCTTACAATATGGGTTTTGATAAAAGAGCCTTAAACAACTTAACGAGATACACCACAAAAAGTTTTTGCCGTTGGTTTTTCCCTTTTGGCACACAGTATTTTTGCATTTGGTCTATGGCTTGTCAGACCTTACTGAACACAACAAGTTATGTTCAGTTTGCTGAAAAAAATAATCTCATCAGTTCCGCTGATAACATTTTAACAAGTGCGGAAAGTTGCTATAAGTTCATAACAGATAGTGTTGATTTCAAAGAAAGTCACACAGGCTTGGAAGATGTTGAAATAGAAATAGAAATAATGGCAAAGTGCTACAAAGCACACAAGAAAATGGATACCGCAATAAACAGTTGTTGTTGGCAGTTGCCACAGAGAAAAAGAAAAGAATTAACTTTGAGAAAGGTTTTCCGCTAATGCGGAAAGCCTTCGGAAAGGGGTTAATAAAATGAATAAGTATAAATTTGAATGGAATGACCTTCGAGCAGTTACCACCCTTATCAATGTTGTTTTAATAATGATTTATGGTTTATCTATTTCGTGGTTTGGTCTTGCTCTTGCAATTCTCGGAATAATAAAAGATTTAACAGATAAAGAATTTCGCTGGAACGGTTTTATAATACACTTATCTAATGCGGTATTAAATATTTTTTTCCTTGCGAAAATTTTCTAAAAGGTGATTTTTATAAATCACCTTTTTGATTTTTCAAAAAAATTTTGATAAAATAAATTATAAGATAAAAAAAGATTTTTGATTTTTCCTTTTCAAATAGTTTTGGCGGCGCGAGCACAATCGTGCTCGCGCCGAAATTTCCATTATACCACCACCCGCAGATTTTGTCAAGCGAAAAATGCAAAAAAATTGCACAAGATCAGATCCTGAAATTTGTGCAATAAAATATTTACTAAAATTTGATCTTGGAATTTGATAAAATCTTCGACTTGATAATTATAAAAAATTAGTTTATAATAAGTACATAAGATAAAGGAAAGCGACTTAACAGAATAAGGAAAACCTTTACAGTTAAGGAAACTGTATGTGCGCACCAAGGATAACCTTATCAGTCAATTTCAGAGTTTGAAAACTCACAAAAAAAAATTCAAAAAAATACTTGACAATTAAATAAAGATAAGTTATAATAAGTACATAATAAAAAAAGAAAGAGGTGTTAATTATGACAAAAGTTACAAAGGCTCAGATGTTCGCAATGATTAAAGAGGTTGAGGGTGTTAAGGATAACGCTGAAATGGTAGCGTTTATCGACCACGAACTTGAACTTCTTGCAAAGAAGTCCGCTAACAAGAAACCCACGAAAACTCAGGAAGAGAACGAGGTTATAAAGGCTGAAATCCTTGGCGTTCTCACGAACGAGGGTATGACAGTTACTGAAATTCAGAGCAAGTCAGAAACCCTTGGCGGTCTTTCTAATCAGCGTGTTTCGGCACTGCTCAGACAGTTGGTTGACGCTGAAAAGGTTGTAAAGGTAGTCGATAAGAAAAAGTCCTACTTTTCTCTTGCGGTTGCTGAGTAATCTTAAAATAGTACAAGGGGGCAAGCGTTGGACTTGTCCCCTAAGGTAAGGGGGCGATGAAATGATACACACGCTTGAAAATGGCAAAAAGGTAACAATTCCCGACAAGGAATTACAAAAGTGTATGGAAAAACTTGAACTTTCTCTTGAAGACGCTATCGACTTGTGGCTTGCTGATAACGATTATGAGATAGATGAAGAGCAAGAAGAGTTAGACGAGAAAGCAAAAAAGGTTAAGATACAACACGACGCGGGAATGGACAAAACCCGCGAAAAGTCCGAAAAACCGCGCACTGTAAAGGTTTCAGACGCAAAAAAGGAAGTTTTTTATCAGTTTTCCGAGTTTTTGAAGAAATTTTGCGAAGAAAATCCCGCTTGTTATTCAGTTTTGACAGAAAACAAGATGTTTCAGTTGAAATTTGGGGGAGAAACCTTTAAGATTGACATAATTCAGCAAAGAAAGCCCAAAAAATAACACTTGCAAGCGATTTTCATAGAAAATCGCTTGTTTTTTAACAAATTTAATAACATTTGTTATAATAACACCCGTTATTTGGCGGGCCGTACAGCGCTCGCGCTGGCCCGCATTTTATGTAAACCGCACATTTGCCAAAAAATCAAATCCAATTTTGTTACTTTTGCACTATTGCAATTATCCTTAAATGGTGGTATACTCTTTTATAGAAAGAGAGGTAAACAAAATGCTTAATTCAGAAAGAACAAAACTTGAAAATAAAGTTAAAAACTATATGGCTAAAATGCTTGAAGAAGCAAAATCAGGCGAGTATGCTTTGTCTTGTCGCAATCAGGCTTTTGGTGTTGTGTTCTTCGCCTGCAATGAACTGTTTGATACCTATAATTCTAATCTTGCTGATTGGTGGGATAGAGAAATGTTACCACAGTTTAATGAACTTATAAGGGGGCAATTAAAATGACATACGTTACAAAAAATGAAATTGCTTTACATTCTTTTGAGGACGCGGTTGCTGTTAGCAAAGTCCTCCTTGACAATGGCTATGTTACGATGATTAGCCGAGAAGAAAAACTCTACATTGTAAACTACATTTGGTCAGCGGAAGACGCAAACCGCAATGATGTTGCTTTTATGGATAGAGTAGAACTTGAAGAAATTATTTTTAATGATGAGGAGTTTAACTAAAATGAATGAAATAATTATGCTTAAAGCCAACATAATGGGTGGAATGAATGAATACATCAAAGAGCAGGGCGATGATGACCTGTGGGACTTTTGGATAACAGTATTTCCCGATGAGTGTTCAGAAGATGAACTGATGGAAATGGCTGAAAATGATACTATTTGGTTCGATGTCGTCAACCACTTTAACGAGTGCTTAAAGTGGTTGTGGAAAGACTAAATCCTCTCTTGTGAAGGCTCGCCTTTCTTGGCGGGCCTTTTGCGTGCGCAAAAGGCCGAAATTCCAGTATATCACACCTTTGCAGATCTTGTCAAGCGAAAAATGAAAAAAAGTTGCACAAATTTTTATCCCATAATTTTACTTGCAATTTATAAAAAATTATATTATAATAAGTACATAAGATAAAGGAAAGGAAAAAACAAAAAAATGCACTTCTAAAAAAATAAAAAATTAAAAAAAAAGTGTTGACAAATAAAAAATCTTATGATATAATAAATACATAAGATAAAGAAAAACAATTTTGTAAGATAAGTCAAGGGTTTCACGTTGTGGTGGGTTTTGCCATGAGAGAAAAGATACGGAAACCAATGACGTCAAGGGGAAACAGATACGAAAATCCACTCCGCAAAACTTTTTGAAAAAAGTTGCAAATTTTTCCAAAAAACCCTTGACTTATCTCACAAAATGAGGTATAATAACTACATAAACAAAATCAAATTAAGAAAGGTGGTATTGACCATGACAAACAAAATGACACAGAGAGATTTTTACAAGGAGATTGTTGAACTCGCAAAAGCAAATGAGAGAGAGGACATTGTTGAGTTCTGCGAAGGCAGAATCGCTGTCCTTGACAAGAAGGCTAGCAACAAAAAGCCTACCAAGACACAGGAAGAGAACGAGGTTCTCAAAGGTGTTATCCTTGATACTCTTACAAATGAGGGTGTTACTGTAACAGACCTTCAGGCAAAGGATGAGACACTCGGCGGTCTGTCCAATCAGAGAGTATCTGCCCTTCTCCGTCAGCTCATTACTGATGGCAAGGTTGCAAAGGTTGTTGACAAGAAGAAGTCCTACTTCTCACTCGTTGTAGCCGAGTAATAACAACTGTTTTGAAAAGCACTCGCAAGGGTGCTTTTCTTTTTGCCCAATTAAATAACAGGTGTTATAATAACACCTGTTTTTGAACGGCGCGCGAGCCTGCGAGCGCAGCCGAATTCTGGACCCAAGATCACATATGCAAATTTTCATATGGATCTAGCAGGTCAATCAAGCTCCGGCCGGATCCCGGAATGCATATGCCGGCTCCCGCACACCATATGCACTTGATAAATTCAAAAAAATATGTTACAATATAAAAAAAGACCTTTTTTAAGCCCGCTGCCTCAGATTTATTTACATCTGCCTTCCCGCAATGTTTTTCTCACACAACTACATTCTATTGTACTACAGCTAACTACAGCCGGCTTATTTATATACAATTTCGATCTGCCGCACTTTCTATTTTTATTTGATTTTCTTTTATTTTTTTGATATAATAATAGGGGGGATTTTCAATAGGAACCATTCTTCCAGTTTATACAGATCTCCTGCTTGAAAAATTAAAAAATTTTTGGTATAATATAATTAGAAAGTAAGATATAATAATTTTATAGAAAAGAGGGCTAGTCCATTGTACAAAGCAGAGATAGAGAAACTATTAGACGAGGGTGCGACCCCGGAAAAGATCTACCAAGAGGCATTAAGAATAACAGAAGCGCGCAATGCCGCTAAAGCGAGATTGGAGAAGAAGGTAGCGGACGCTCGTGGAGCATTGCTTACCGCAACCGCAAATTATGCAGAAGCACTCACAGGCGAGAAGATAGATGCAGACTTCCTCAAGAGGGTTGAGAACTTACTTGATAATATCGAGACCGCTGTGAACGAAGGACCTATCGCAATAAAGGTTGGTCGGATGCGTCGTAAGGACGATGTTCCAAGTGATGATGAAAAAAGAATAAAAGAGTTCTTAAAAAAGATAGGAGCTATGGAGTAAAATCCATAGCTCTTTTTTTTATTTAATGAAAACGATAACGATCACGATTAAATCAAAACATATTTGGACGGGTCCAGGCCCACCACCAACCCCCTATTTACCTAATCTCTCTTCTTCTTCACCTTCCGCCTATCCCACTTATCCATCATAATCTCCAACAATAGTAACAATATCATAAGCGGAAAGACCATTATCCCCAGCATAATCCAATCATAATCCATAACGCACTATTATCCCACATATCACAAAAAACACAAAAACTACCAAGCATACCGCCACTACTTTTCCCAATAGCACAAACATATAAACAACACCCACCGCAAACACTACCATCAACAAAAGAAAGACTATAATGTATGTGGGAATCCTCAACAACGCTCTTAACACACTCATATATCCTCCGCGGGAATTACTCTAATTCCATCATATAATTATTATTTACCAACCAATCTAATATATGATTAAAATGTATAGCACATTTATTCTTGTATTCTTTTTCTATTACCTTATTTTCTTCCGCTTCTAAATCAAATAACTCATCATCAATGTGATCTTCATTATTCAATAACTTCTGTAATATAATATTACTATATGAATTTATTCTTCTAGTAGGCTTTTTATAATTACAACCTAAACTTTCCGCAATCTGTATAATAATATCATCAGGTATCAATTTCAAATCTATATTAAATAAATTAACTTTCGCCACGAAAATCTAAACTCCTTTCCGGTGAATGCTTCGCATCCCCCAAAACACACCCCGTAAAAATGATTGGCTTTGCCAACCACCTCCCCCATCAAAAAATCGGCGCCCCTTATGTTCTTTTTATCCCGAAGGGATAAAAGGGACATATGTTCTTATGTCCCGTAGGGACATAGGGACATAATTCTTCTCTCTTTAGCTTATGTCCCTATGTCCCTATTTTGTCCCCATGTCCCTGTTTTTTGAGAGACATTAGGGACATATCTTGTCCCCGAGAGACATAACTTATGTCCCTATTATGTCCCTCCGCTTAAAAAACAAAACCTTCGAGGACATTTATTTTGTCCCCATTTTGTCCTTCTGTCCCCATTTTGTCCCCAGAGACATTAGAGACATTAGTTTTGTCCCCATTTTGTCCCTGGGACATATCTTGTCCCTCAGGGACATTTATTTTGTCCTCTATGTCCTCAAGATATTGTAAAGCAATATTTTGCTTTTCTTCATCTGAAAAACGGCGGGAAATGGTTTTTGTACTGACATTTACACCATATAATGCGGAAACCTGATCTACTACTTCTTGTCTTGTAGGCACCCCGCTTTTAATTTCTGTGGCTTTCTGAATTGCAATAACAAGTTGTTCATCAGTGATCTTCTGCTTTCTTCCGCCTGCTGCACCACTTTCCGCAACTATCTTATTATAATTACGACTTTTATCAAGAGAAGGAACTAATGACTGAATAAAAGCAATAATAGTCTTTGACTCAACTGTTCCATCTTCTTCAGGCCATATTCCATATAATCCATATTCTGTTAAAGCATCGTATAACTTATACTTATAAACTGGATCATCATAAATATCAATAGTATCCTTCATATTAGACCAAAAAGTAAAACTATTATTCTCAGCCATTTGCGGGACCCCCTTTCTTGAAAGCAATTTCTTCAAATACTTTCATAAATGCGGGAGTCGCTTCAAATTCCCAAACCCAAAATCCAGGTTTCTTTACATCTTCAAACCTTCTAGTCGGTTCAAAGCCTTTCTCGATAAGTATATCTTTTACTCGTCGAGAAAAGATTAATTTCGTACTTGACACTTTATCCTCCTTAATACTTAAAACTTAACATTATATTACTATCTATTATATTATATCATAATTTTTCCAGTATTGCAAATTTATGTGCGGAAAGGCTCACTTTGATGATGCATTAAAGCAAAGCACACCCCGTTTTTTATTGAAAATAATAAAAGTTTATGTTATAATTATAATAGAATGAAATATCGTAAAATCGTCGAAAACCGTTTCGGTCGAAAAGACGGAAAAGTTGTGAAAAACTGCCGAAAGGGCATATTTTTTGGTACAGAAAGGATTAGATAATGAAACATAAGAGATTTATGATGATACTCTATGGAGTTACCGCACTTTTAAATGGTACTTGTAGTATTCTTTACTCTTATCAAGGTAAGTGGATATTAGGATCTCTCTGGATGCTTGCTGCGCTTTGTTGGAGTATGAGCTTTGACGGTGCCATTAAAGATTATATAGATCTTAAAGAATCGCGCTCTTAATAGAACCTTTTAAGCACCTTTATTTTTATAAAAATATTTGTTATAATATTTATATAATAAAGAAATGATAAAGAAAGAGGTGCTAATATGACTGTTAATGATATTCTTAACTTGGTTATTCCTTTAGAATTTGGTTCTGATGAAGATGGTGAAGAAACTAGTTCTATGGAAAAAGTATATGATCAGTTAAATGAAAGTGTTGAAACTGCATATGGTGCTTCTAAATTTGTTATCTTCCTTAATAAAGATGAGGTCATAAAGATCCCCTTTAATGGCTGTTATTGGTATAATTATGATGAAAAGGGTGATTGTGATATTTGTTTTGAACATTTTATGAACGAAGATTACTGTGCAACAGAAGAAGAAGTATATGAGAAGGCGGTTTATGAAGGACTTGAAAAGTTTTTCGCATCTACCAAGTTTTGCGGGAGGTCGAAAAATGGTGTGCCTGTATATATTTCTGAAAGAGTTTATACTTTTTATTCTAATGAAGAAGCACGAGAAAAGACTGACGATTTCTCTGATAACAGTCTTGAGATTGCAAAGGAACTTAAAAGCAAAGTTCCTACAAGATTAAGTCAGGAATGGGTTGCAAGAGCCATAGAATATTATGGTGATGAATTAGTTAAAAAACTCTTTAACTTCATTGATAAAGAAGATATAAGCGATCTTCATATGGAAAATGTGGGTTTTCGTAGAAATGGAGCCCCCGTTATATTAGATTATTCAAGTTATAGAGAGTAGGCGGGAGGTGCTTATAAATGAAATTAGGTAAATGGTTAAAAACAGTAGATTGTATGTTTAATGTAGCAATATGGTCACAATATTCACGAGAAGATGAGCCTGATTGGGAAGGAAGTGCCTTTGATATTCCTTGGACTTTTATGGACAAAGAAATTGGTTTTGTTGAGGATCAAGATGAAGGCGAACCTCCGATCTATTTTGTACCATATACAAATGAAAATGGTGCTAATCTTGTTAAAGTTGTGATTAATATTATCGAGAAGTAAAGGAAGCCGAAAGGCTTCCTTTGATTTTATTAAAAATTTTTGTTATAATAAATTATAAGATAAAGAAAGGTGGTGTATTCTGTGGAAAGAGATTTTTATTACTTCTTAAAAAGTGCGGACGGCCTCTGTTCAGAGCCATATCGTACAGATGAATATCTTGGAGAAATTGGAGATACCGTTGATCTTGACGGAGACTTATACATCATCGTGGATTATGCAATAGATATAAGTGATTATAGAGAATAGGAGAAGTAAAATGAAAATGTATTTATATGACTTTTTGAAGCTGTTTGATGGTGCAGATCTAAATGCTGCGGTATATATTAATGATGAAGAAGAGCCTGTGTATACGGGTGATCTTTTCGGACTTCCGTGGTGGCTTGTTGATCTTGAACTCAATTATAAGACAGAGGATCGTTTCCCTATTTCTTATAGACAGAATTTCGGTGATGAATATGATAATAAGCCTGGCGTGGTAATCTTTTTGAAGGAGGGATAATATTATGGGACTTGACAATGGATTGAGAATAAAAGGCAAAAGCGTAGCAGGCAAGGTTTTTCTTAATAAACATTGCAAAGATATGAAAGATGAAAATAGTTTTACTTGGTATGATTTTGGATATTGGCGGAAATGCTGGTCACTTCGTGATAGATTTCTTGATGTATTCAAAGACAAAGGCTACGATGGTTCTGGCGGAGAGTTTACTCTTACAATAGCAGATCTTATTGATGTAGTCGAGAATGTAATGAAGTTCTTCCTTGAAGATGAAGATAGATGGAGTGAATATGGAAATGGTTTTACAACTGGATCTATCTGGGCATGGCACGAAGGATTACGCTCTATCGTTAATTGCATTTATAATATCAGAGAGTTCCTTGAGGACTATCAAATAGAAAATGCGGACGGTGCGGATCTTTCTGATGACGACTTTATGATAGAGTTCTATGATAGTTATTAATTGCGGGAGGTTTTTAACCTCCCTTTATTTTTTTGAAAATTTTTGTTATAATATATTTGTAAGATAAGAAAGAGGGTGTTATTTATGGTAAAAACACAAAAAAATAAAGGATATGGTTGGATTTCTTACGGTGACCGTAAGATTTATATTCAAAGAATAAATTCGTTTGGTAAAAAACATTGGTACGATTTATATGCAAATAAAAAAGTTTCACGAAGTTTGGAAAGAAAACTCAACAAAGAAAGAGGTGATATGAATGGGCGATTATTATGTAGCAGATAGTTTTAAGGGATATGAACTTATTGGTGATCCTTATAGAAACAAAGCAGGTAAAATGGCATCAAAAGCAAGATGTAAATGTGACAGATGCGTAAAAGGCGTTTATGTTTCAAGAATTGAAAATGGTGCGCCCGTTCCTCATCCTGCATATAGCGGTGTTTGCCTTGCTTGCGGTGGATCGGGTTATATTACGAAGGAAATCCGCCTTTATACAAAAGCAGAATATGATACAATGCAGAGGGCAAAGGAGAAAGCTACCGAGAAAAGAGAACAGGCTATGCTTGCGGGAGCCGATAAGAAGAGAAATGACTGGCTTGAAGCAAACGGCTTTGACTCCGAAGGATATACTTATATCCTTGTTGGTATCAACAGTTATGCTGTTAAAGATCAGTTAAAGGCAGAAGGTTGGAAATACAATAGTTTCCTTCGTTGGCATACTTCTGAAACAGAAGGTAGCGAATATGCTGATAATGTAGAAAAAGTTCACTGGTCAGAATTTTATTCCACTACTGCTTGGGGAGATATGCATCCCCTTCCTGATGCACAGAAGAAAGTTGATATTCTTATCAATGGCGAAAAAGAGCCTTCTCATTCTGAATGGGTTGGTGAAGTTGGTGGAAGGATCAAGGAAGTGCCTGTAAAACTTCTTGGTGTATATGGTTTCACTGGAAGATATGGTTATAGCCAAGTTGTTAAGTTTGAAGATGAAAGCGGGAATGTGTTTACTTGGTTTACTGCGGTGAATATACCCATAAAAGTTGGTGCTACTTGCAAATTATCTGGAACGATTAAAAAGCACGATGAATATAAGGGTGAAAAAACTACCGTTCTTACAAGATGTAGAATGATGGAGGAATAATAAAATGGCACAAGCATATAAGTGTGATAGATGCGGGAAGCTCTATGAAAAGTATTTAACACCAAGAAGATACATTGAAATAACCCACGATCTGCATCCATATGGAATTCATACCCTTGATTTGTGTGATGAATGTCAGGCAGAACTTTTGAAATGGTTAGAGCCATATACAGAAGGAAAAAGAAATGTTATAGATTAGGAGGCTGATGCAGCCTCCTTTATTTTTATAAAAATTTTTGTTATAATATTTATAGAAGATTAAGAAAAGGTTTTATTTTATGTTTAATGCTATTTCTGGAATTACATATACTCCGCCAGTTGCATATCCGCAATCTGATTATATGTTGTTTTTTAATGAAGCATTGTCTGCGGGATATGGAGCTGAGGAAGCACGAAAAATAGCAAAAGAGAAAGTACAGAAGCAAAAAGAAGATAAAATAAAGAAAAGAAAAGTAGAAGATACAGATAAATCAAAACAACCAAAGCAACATATTGATAGGAGAGCGTGATATGAATTTCAATTTAGTTAGTCAACTTACAGAAGAAGATAGAACGAAGATTGAAAATTATATATATTTATATGGAACAAAAGACAACTTCATCGGGATCGATGAATGGTTAAAACATTGGGGTGTCAACAAGATTAAGATGTATAAATTGTTAGGCAACCAGTTTATTTATCGTACCCCCTTTGAATAT